>Ga0160459_100216_pt1 | contig 30400 bp, 29 predicted proteins | sample HID1973K_E6MG_FD_108208 | JGI IMG/M metagenome (GOLD analysis project Ga0160459, IMG submission 108208) | Enriched mosquito-associated microbial communities from UW Madison campus, WI, USA - HID1973K_E6 MG | ecosystem: Host-associated > Arthropoda: Insects > Digestive system > Unclassified ... | reverse complement strand
CGCTGTAGGTGGTCAGCTGAAAGCGGGTCAGCTCCAACTCCACCCCGTCGACATCGACCTTTTCGCCGGTCAGCTCGTCACGGCCGACATGGTGCAGCCGCTCGCCATTGCTGGAGCTGGTCCAGAAGTCGAAATCATCCGCGCCGGTCTGCAGAAGGGTCGAGAAGGACGCATCGTCCCTTGCCCCCGGCTCAAGCGTATCGACCAGACCGCTCGGCAGGTCGGTGCTTTCCATCCACCGCGTCTCGCGGTCGATGCGGGACTGATACCGCGCCCCGTCCGGGGTGAAATAGACCACCCATTGATCGCCCGGCGCATCCCCGCTGCAGCGGTAATGCTGCGAGACCGTGCAGCCGCGGTTCTGCACCGTGACCTCAAGCCGGCACCCGTCGGGAGGGGTGAAATTCGCCGCCGAGGCGGACAGCGCGGGCAATGTCAGCAAGGCTGCCATTCCCGCTGCAAGGATTCGACCGCGCGCAGCATGCAAGGCCTGCTGCCGATCTGCGCGCGGTGAACAGGCCGTGTTTGCCATGTGCACCATTGTCACGCTCCCACTATTCGGCGGCGACGCGCGCCGCGCCCGAAAGGTAGCCCACGATGCTGTCGGCGGCTTCGCGGCCGTCGCGGATCGCCCAGACCACGAGGCTGGCGCCGCGCACGATGTCGCCGACGGCGAAGACGCCCGGCAGGCTGGTCTGGTGGGTCTGGAAATCGGCCTTGATCGTGCCCCAGCGGGTCACTTCCAGACCGTCCACACCCCAGAGGCGCGGCAGTTCCTCGGGCTCGAAACCCAACGCCTTGATGACCAGATCGGCCGGCTCGTCGTAATCCGCGCCCTCGATCAGTTCGGGCGACTGGCGACCCGAGACATCAGGCGCGCCAAGGCGCATCTTCTGGATGCGGACCGAACTGATGGTCGGGACATCGCCCACCTCGTCCACGTCGCGCTCCTGCTGGGTCATGGCCTCGCCGGTGACATGGCCGCTGAACGCGCCGGGGGCCGAGAGCCAGACGAATTCGACGCCCTCTTCCTCGGCGTTCTGCACCTCGCGCTGGCTGCCCGGCATGTTGGCGCGGTCGCGACGATAGAGGCATTTCACCGATTGCGCGCCCTGCCGGATCGCGGTGCGGACGCAGTCCATGGCGGTGTCGCCGCCGCCGATCACGACGACGCGCTTGCCCTTGGCGTTGAGTTCGCCGTCCTCGTAATCGGGGATCTCGTCGCCCAGATCGACCCGGTTCGAGGCGGTCAGATAGTCCAGCGCCCGCACGACGCCCTTGGCATCGGCATTGTCGAGGTCAAGGTCGCGGGTCTTGTAGACGCCGGTTGCGATCAGCACGGCGTCATGCTTGCCGCGGATCGCGTCAAAGCTGATATCCTCGCCGACATTGGCGTTCAGCACGAATTCGACCCCGCCATCGGCCAGCAGCTTGTTGCGGCGCTCGACGACGTGCTTTTCCAGCTTGAAGCCGGGGATGCCATAGATCATCAGCCCGCCGGCGCGGTCGTGGCGGTCATAGACAGTCACCTGATAGCCCATGCGGCGCAGCCGGTCGGCGGCGGCGAGGCCGCCCGGGCCCGCGCCGATGATGCCGATGGACTCCGGGCGCTCGGTCAGGGGGGCGATGGGCTGGACCCAGCCTTCCTCCCAGGCGGTGTCGGTGATGTATTTCTCGATTGCGCCGATGGTGACGGTGCCGTGGCCCGACTGCTCGATGACGCAATTCCCCTCGCAGAGACGGTCCTGCGGGCAGATGCGGCCGCAGATCTCGGGGAAGGTGTTGGTTTCCTGGCTGCGCAGATAGGCTTCCTGCGTGCGCCCCTCGGCCGTCAGGCGCAGCCAGTCGGGGATGTTGTTGTGCAGCGGGCAATGCGACTGGCAATAGGGCACGCCGCATTGGCTGCAGCGGCTGGCCTGTTCCTTCGCCTTCAGATCGGCGAACTCACGATAGATCTCGTGGAAATCCTCGGATCGGGACGCCGCGTCGCGCTTCTCGGGCATCTCCCGCCCGACGTTGACGAACTTAAGCATCTTTTGCGTGGCCATGGCTGCGCGTCCCCCGGTGTAAGACTGTGAAAGCCTGATATGCCAGGGCGGCGCCAAATAAAAGTCAGCTTGGTTTACCTAATTAACGATTTTTGGCCCGAAGATTGCCAAACCGGGGCATCGCGCCCCTAAAAAAGGTCAGTATAGTTTACCAACCTGCTGTCAGAGCCAGCAACGCAAGGCCCCCGACAATGATTCGCCACCATGCAAACACCGCGTAGCCATGGACCGAGACATAGTTCAGCAGCACCCGCGCCACGACCAATGCCGACAGAAAGGCGCAAATGAAGCCGATGACGATGTTTCCCGCTGCGGCTGCATCAAGGATGTCGCGGTTTTTGTAGAGATCATAGACAAATGCGCCCAGCATCGTCGGCATGGACAGGAAGAAGCTGAACTCGGCGGCGGATCGCTTGTCAGCGCCCAGGAGAAGGGCACCCGTGATCGTCGCGCCCGATCGTGACACCCCCGGAATCATCGCGAGGCACTGGATCAGGCCGATTCCGATCGCGCGGCCGATCGGAATGTCCTCGGCCGCGTGATAGCGCGGGTTTTTCGCCATCCGGTCGACGAAGAGCAGCACCACCCCACCAAGGATCAGCATCGAGGCGATGAGGATCGGCGTTTCGAACAGCACGGTCTTGATGATGTCATGCGCCATCACGCCGATCACCACGGCGGGCAGGAAGGCCAGCAGCACCGACAGGATAAAGCGGCGCGAGCGCGCGTCATGCGGCGCGCTGGAGAAGATATGCCACAGCCGCCCGGCATAGACTCCGAGGATCGCGAGGATCGCGCCGAACTGGATCAGCACCTCGAAGGCACGGCCGGGGGAATCGAAGCCCAGGAAATGGCCGGCAAGCAGAACATGTCCCGTCGAGGAAACCGGAATGAACTCGGTCAGCCCTTCAAGCAGACCGAGCAGGGCGGCGACGATCGTGTTCTGCTCCATCAGTTCTGGCGCAGGTTCTTCGCGCTCGCCGTCATCGTCTCGTATTGTCCGGACGGGCGGAAGCGCCACAGGTATTCACCAATGACGGCCGGGGCGGCGGTCGGCACGATCCCCAGATCGGCGAAGGTCTTTGCCCCCGCGCTCGCGACATTCGGATGGCCAAGCGCGCGCAACTGGTCACGGGTGATGAAGCGGTTGGGAACGAAACCGCCGCTGACGACGGCCACCCCGTCCAGAACGCTCGCCATCGTGCCGGTCAGCCAGTTCGGCAGGCCGATGACGATCTTGCGGCGGTCGATCGCGGTCAGGACTTGCCCGACCAGTTCGCGCATGGTGACGACCTCGGGGCCGCCAAGCTCATAGATGCCGGGCGCGGCGGTGCCTTCGGCACCCATCGCGGCGGCCTTGGCGACGTCGAGGACATGGACCGGTTGCAGCTTCGCCTTCGGGGCGGGCAGCGGCATCACCGGACCCAGACGCGCCGCCGAGGCGAGGCGGTTGAAGAACTTGTCATCCGATCCGAAGATCACCGAAGGACGCAGGATCACCGCGTCGGAGCGATGCTTCAGCACCTCCTCCTCGCCGCGGGCCTTGGAAACCGCGTATTGGCTGTCCGATTTCGGATCCGCGCCAAGCGCCGAGACATGCACGAAGCGCGCGACGCCCAACTGAGCCGAGATGCGCGCGATGCGGCCGGCGGCCTCCTGATGAATCGCGTCGAAGGTGTTCTTGCCCTGGCTGACAAGGACGCCGACGCAGTTGATCACCGCATCCGCATCCATCATGCAGGCGGTGACCGAACGGTCGTCGCGCACGTTGCAGGGGACCGGCTCGATCTGGCCCGGCGCGCCATAGGTGCGCACGACCCCGGCCTCGTTCGGGCGGCGGACGGCGACGCGGACGCGCCAGCCCTGCAGGGCCAATGCGCGGGCGATCTGCCGGCCAAGGAAACCTGACCCACCATAGATCGTGACAAGCTTGGCTGCGGACATGGCTCTCGCTCCTTCGTGGCGTGCCTTGGAATGGCGTGCTTTCCTGCTCATTACCCTTGACGGCCGGAAGCGGCAAGCCGTGCGATCCGCTTCGGCCTGTGACCCGATCCGGCCGGTGCGAAGGGGGCGGAGAGGGGTGTGCAAAGAAAAAATGACGGCAGCGCGAAAAATCTGATTGCGCCCCATTGACGCCCCCCGCGACTGGCTTTAGAGACCCGCCCACACCACCTGCCCAGGTGGCGGAATTGGTAGACGCGCACGGTTCAGGTCCGTGTGCCGCAAGGCGTGGAGGTTCGAGTCCTCTCCTGGGCACCAAATAAAAAACCCCCGGAAACTTCGTGTTTCCGGGGGTTTTTTCGTTTCCGGTGGGGCATGCCCGACTTGACAAATGCCGCCGCCAAAGGCGCATGGGCCGCGCCCCGGTTCAACGACAAGGCTTCCCCATGACCCCCGTTTACGGCCCGCCGCCCGGTCCCCGCCGCTACCGCCAGCGCAGGGGGGCCTATGCCCTGCTGATCCGCGACGGCGCGGCGCTGGTGACGTTCCAGCAGTCGCCCGAGCCGGAATTCCAGCTTCCCGGCGGCGGCATCGATCCCGGCGAATCGCCCATCGCCGCCCTTCATCGCGAGGTCTACGAGGAAACCGGCTGGACCATCGGCACGCCGCGCCGGCTGGGGGGCTATCGCCGCTATTGCTTCATGCCGGATTACGACTTCTGGGCCGAAAAGATCTGCTCGGTCTGGCTCGCCCGGCCGATCCGTCGCCTTGGCCCGCCCTCCGAGGCCGGGCATGAGGCGCATTGGGTAGGCCTCGACCGGCTGGTCGAAATCCTGCCGGATCCCGGCTCGCGCGCTTTCGCGCAATGGTTGCTGGCGCAGCGCTGAGTCGGGTTCAATGCGGGCGGGGCCGTGGTCCCAGATGCTCGACCAGCACGGCCGAGATGTCGTCGCTGCGCGCGCCCCCGGCATAGTTCGCGGCCGACCAGCAGATCGATTCGAGAAGCGCATTCCCGCGCAGGATGGCGTTGGTGCGCAGGATCGCCTGCAACCCTTCGTCGCCCAGCGGCTCGCCCCGCGCGTTTTCGCTGTCGGTCAGCCCGTCCGAGCTGATGAACAGCCGGTCGCCGGGGCAGAGCGTCAACTGCACCTCCTCGAATTCCGCGCCCGGAAAGACGCCGACCGGAAAGCCGCCCTGTCCGATCAGTTCGATGCGCCCGTCGGCGCGCTGGAGGACGGGGTGGGGATGCCCCGCCTGCACCAGTCGAACCGCGCCCGTTCCGGTGTCGAGATCGGCATAAACCATGGTGAAATAGGAATCGGTGCGAAGCTCGCTCAGCATCAGCTTGTTCATGTGCCGCACGATCTCGGTGGGCGGGCGCGGTTGGGAGTCGGAGGGGCGCAGCGCGATGTTCAACTCCGGCTCGCCCGAGAGCAGCGCCGCAAGCCGCGCGCTCAAAAGCGCCGCCGCGACCCCGTGCCCCGAGACGTCAAGCGCGAAGAACCCGACCCGCCGCTGGTTGATCGGGAAGAAGCCGACCAGATCGCCGCCGACATGGCCAGCGGGCCGCATCAGTAGTGACAGGCTGAAGCTCCCAAACAAGCCATTGCGTTCACGCACAAGATCCTGTTGCAGACGGTGGGCCTCGCGCAGGTCGCGCTCAAGCGCGGCTTCCTTTTCGCGCAGCCGGGCAAGAGTTTCCTTCAGCTGCGTGTTGGCCATGCGCAGGCTTTCCTCGACCCGCAGGATGCGTTCGGCGGCCGAAAGCCGGGCCAAGAGTTCGGCCCCCGAGACGGGCTTGGTCAGGAAGTCATCTGCGCCCGCGCGCAGCCCCTCGGCCACGTCGGCCTTGTCCTGCCGCGAGGTCAGCAGGATGAAATAGCCATAGCGTTCGCTGGGCAGCGTGCGGAAGCGGCGGCAGAACTCCAGCCCGGCAGAGCTAGAAGCCACCCAGTCCGAGATCACGATCTCCGGCCCGCGGGTCGCGCAGATCCCGATCGCCTCGTCGGCGGAGGCGGCCTCGAGCACGTCGTAGCCCGCCCGCTTGAGCTGCGCGGCCAGCGAGCGACGCTCGCCCCGGCGATCGTTCACCAGAAGGACCAGCCGCCATGTCCGCGCCCCGTTCGCGCCATGAGGTTTCGTATCGTTCATGCCGCCCTTCTAGGATGGAAGGGCTGAAGCTTCGATTAATGCCGGGCAATTTCATCATTTGCCCGGCGGCCTGCTAGATCAGGAACTCGGCCAGGACCGGGTCGCGGGTGATGTCGCGATAGCCGATGCCGGCCTCCTCCAGCCGCGCGCGCAGCCGGTCGAGGTTTTCGGGGGCATTGGTCTCGATCCCGATCAGGATCGAGCCGAAGTTGCGCGCCGATTTCTTCAGGTATTCGAAACGCGCGATATCGTCATCCGGTCCCAGCAATTGCAGGAAATCACGCAATGCGCCGGGGCGCTGCGGCATGCGCAGGATGAAATAGCGCTTCAACCCCGAGAAACGCTGCGCCCGTTCCTTGACCTCGGGCAGGCGTTCGAAGTCGAAATTCCCGCCCGAGCAGATGCAGACGACGCGCTTGCCGGCGAGGTCGGGAATGTCGCGCAGCACGTCGACCGCCAGCGCGCCGGCGGGTTCCAGCACGATCCCCTCGATGTTCAGCATCTCGAGCATGGTGGCGCAGATCCGGTCCTCGGGGGCGAGGTGGACCTGATCGGGCGAGAAGCCGGAGAGCAGCCGATAGGGCAGGGCGCCGATCCGCGCGACCGCCGCCCCGTCGACGAAATTGTCGACGGCGGGCAGGGTCACCGGCTCTCCGGCGCGCAGCGCGGCCTGCAGGCTCGGGCCGCCCTCGGGTTCGGCGAATGCCGCCTCGGTCCGGGGCGAAAGCTCGGCCATGAGGCGGGTGATGCCCCCGGCAAGACCGCCGCCGCCCACCGGCAGGATGATCAGGTCCGGGGTTGCGTCCAGCTGCTCCAGGACCTCAAGCCCGACCGTCGCCTGACCCTCGATGATGTCGGGATCGTCGAAGGGCGACAGGAAGCTTGCGCCATGCGCGCGGGCGAATTCCTGCGCGGCGGCAAGGGTCTGGTCGAAGTAATCGCCGGTCAGCACGATCTCGACCGCGCCGCCACCAAAGATGCGGGTCTTGTCGATCTTCTGCTTGGGCGTCGTCACCGGCATGAAGATCGTGCCTTTCGCGCCGAAATGTCGGCAGGCGAAGGCCATGCCCTGCGCGTGGTTCCCGGCGCTGGCGCATACGAAATGCCCCGCCGCGCCCGCACCGATCTTGCGCATGGCGTTGAAGGCCCCGCGCAGCTTGTAGCTGCGCACCGGGGTCAGGTCTTCGCGTTTCAGCCAGATCTCGGCGCCGTATTTCGCCGAAAGGTGGTCATTCTTCTGAAGCGGGGTCGGCTCGAAGAGGTCGCGTAGCGCGATCTCTGCCTGGCGGACAGAGGCGGCAAAGTTTTCCATGGCCCGCCAATGGCGCGAAACAGCGGATTTGACAAGCGGGGTTGCGCTTGCGGAGGCGCCGGATCAGGAGGGATCGCCCGTCGCGCTCCCGCCCGGTCACTGTCAAGCCTATTTTGCCCCTTCCCCTTGTGACAAGCGGCGAATGGGCCTATTCCCCTGCCGAAATTCCACGAAGGGTTTACCAGCATGTCCGACGCGCCGAAGAAAGTCGTCCTTGCCTATTCGGGCGGGCTCGACACCTCGATCATCCTCAAATGGCTCCAGACCGAATATGGCTGCGAGGTCATTACCTTTACCGCTGACCTCGGTCAGGGGGAGGAGTTGGAACCGGCGCGACAAAAGGCCCTGCTGCTGGGCATCAAGCCCGAGAACATCCATATCGTCGACGTGCGCGAGGAATTCGTGCGCGATTTCGTCTTCCCGATGTTCCGCGCCAATGCGCTTTACGAAGGGCTCTATCTGCTGGGCACCTCGATCGCGCGCCCGCTGATCTCGCGCCATCTGGTCGAGATCGCGCATAAGCACGGCGCCGATGCCGTGGCGCATGGCGCGACCGGCAAGGGCAACGATCAGGTCCGGTTCGAGCTTTCGGCCTATGCGCTGGATCCGTCGATCCGGGTGATCGCGCCGTGGCGGGAATGGGAACTGACCTCGCGCACCAAACTGCTGGAATTTGCCGAGGCGAACCAGATCCCGATCGCCAAGGACAAGCGCGGCGAGGCCCCTTTCAGCGTCGATGCGAACCTGCTCCACACCTCGTCCGAGGGCAAGGCGCTGGAAAACCCGGCCGAGGCCGCGCCGGAATATGTCTACCAGCGCACCGTCTCGCCCGAGGAGGCGCCGAACGAGCCCGAATTCATCGAAGTCACCTTCGAAAAGGGTGACGCGGTCGCGATCAATGGCGAGGCGCTGTCGCCCGCAACGATCCTGACCCGGCTGAACGAGCTTGGCGGCAAGCACGGCATCGGCCGTCTCGACTTCGTCGAGAACCGCTTCGTCGGCATGAAGTCGCGCGGCATCTACGAGACCCCCGGCGGCACCGTCCTCTTGGAAGCCCATCGCGGGATCGAGCAGATCACGCTGGATTCCGGCGCGGGCCACCTCAAGGACTCGATCATGCCGCGCTATGCCGAGCTGATCTATAACGGCTTCTGGTTCAGCCCCGAGCGCGAGATGCTGCAGGCGCTGATCGACAAGTCGCAGGAGCATGTGACCGGGACCGTGCGCCTGAAGCTCTACAAGGGTCTCGCCACCTGCGTCGGCCGCTGGTCCGAGCATTCGCTCTACAGCGAAAAGCACGTCACCTTCGAGGAAGATGCCGGTGCCTATGACCAGAAGGACGCGGCCGGTTTCATCAGGCTGAACGCGCTGCGCCTGAAGCTGATCGCCACGCGGAACGCGCGCGTCGCCGGCAAGTGATCCCGAAAGGGCCGTGGTTCATCCGCGGCCCTTTTCATTTCGCCTGCGCCGCGCTCAGGTGATGGATTTCTCGTAATAGACCCGGTCGAACCCGTCCTCGGACCGGCGGCCGACCTCGACATAGCCCAGATGCGGGTAGAGCGAGAGGTTCGCGGTCATTTTCTGGTTCGTGTAGAGATGCACGGCGCCAAGACCCGACCGGAGCGCCACCCCCTCGCAGAAACCGATGAGTTGCCTGCCGATGCCTTTCCCGGCGGCGGCGGGCATGACGGCCACGGCCTCCAGATGCATGTGCCGGCCCTCGGGATAGAAGACCACATAGCCCATCAGCACGCCTGCGGCATCCGTCGCGACATGGACCTGACCCGCTGCGATCTGGGCCGCGAAATCGGCGTCCATCGGGGCGGGCCTGCGGCCGATCGCGACGACATAGCCGCCATAAGCGGCCTCGGCGCAGGCGCGGATCGCGGGTTCGTCGGCGGCAAGGGCGGGGCGGATCGGGATGGGCTGCATGGGGCCAGTCGATCACGCGGCGCGGTCGTGGGCAATACGGGATTCCCTTTGCCGGACTTCCCCGCCAGAATGGCCCCGAACCTGCAAGGAAAGCCGCCGTCATGACCAGCCCCGCCCTTATCGCTATCGTCACCGTCTCGGACCGCGCGAGCCGCGGCGAATACGAGGACAAGGGCGGACCGGGGGCCGAGGCGTGGCTGCGGGGCGTCATCACCTCGCCCATGGAGATCTCGCGCACCATCATCCCCGACGGCCGCGAGGGGGTGGCGGAAACGCTGCGCCGCCTCTGCGACGAGGAAGGCGCCGACCTCATCCTCATCACCGGCGGCACCGGCCCCGCGCCGCGCGACCTGACGCCCGAGGCGATGGCCGATGTCATGGAAAAGGAACTGCCCGGCTTTGGCGAGGAGATGCGCCGCGCCAGCCTGCGCGAGGTGCCGACCGCGATCCTGTCGCGCCAGACGGCGGGCATTCGCGGCAAGACGCTGATGATCACCATTCCCGGCAAGCCCTCGGCCATCGCGACCTGCCTCGATGCGGTCTTTGCCGCCGTGCCCTATTGCCTCGACCTGACGGGGGCCGCGCGGATCGAGACGGACCCGGCCCGCATCAAGGCCTTCCGGCCGGAAAAGTGACGGAAATCTGGACAAACGCGCCGTCCTTGTGTCCCATGTCCCGAAACGGCCGGGGCGGACGAACCGTTTGCCACGGGAGAGCGAAAGGACGGAGCGGCAATGGCCGATGATCCCTACAAGGCACTGGGTCTGGGGAAGAATGCGACTCAGGACGAGATCAAGAAGGCCTATCGCAAGATCGCCAAGACCGATCACCCGGACCTGAACCCCGATCCCGCGGCGCATGAACGCTTCAAGGCCGCGTCCTCGGCCCATGACCTGTTGAAGGACCCCGAGCAGCGCGCGCGCTTCGACCGGGGCGAGATCGACGCCTCCGGGCAGGAGCGGCCGCAGCGCCACTACTATCGCGATTACGCCGAGGCGGGGGACAATCCCTATCGGCAGGGCGCGCAGGATTTCGACGACCTCTCCGACGTGTTCTCGGACCTGTTCGGGCAGGGGGCGCAGCGCCGCCGCGGCGCACGGAGCTTCGACATGCGGGGTCAGGACCAGCGCTTCACCATGGAGATCGACTTCATGACCGCCGCGCGTGGCGGATCGACCCGGATCACCATGCCCGATGGCGCCGTCCTTGATGTGAAGGTGCCCGAGGGGGCGCGGGACGGCCAGATCATCCGCCTGCGCGGCAAGGGTGGGCCGGGCTATGGCGACGGCGCGCCCGGCGATGCGCTGCTGACGCTGATCGTCGCCGACGACCCCGACTGGCGGCGCGACGGCGACGATGTCGAGACGACCCTGCCGATCACGCTGGACGAGGCGATCTTGGGCGGCAAGGTCGAGGCCGAGACGATCGACGGGCCGGTCATGCTGACGGTGCCGCGTGGCGCAAGCTCGGGCCAGAAGCTCAGGCTCAAGGGGCGCGGGCTGAAGGGCGCGGACGGCAAGCGGGGCGACCAGCATGTCGTCCTGAAGGTGGTGATGCCGCCGCGCATCGACGACGATCTGGCGCGGTTCATCGAGAACTGGCGTCAGGACCACGGCTACGATCCTAGGAGGGGCAAATGACTCGCAGACATTACACCCTGACCGAGGTGCTGGTCGAACTGCCCGACCTCACGCGCGAGCAGCTTGAAAGCTATGTCAGCCATGGCGTGGTGCTGCCGGTCCAGTCGGCGGGGGGACCGCTGTTTCGCGAACTCGACATCGCCCGGCTGCAACTGGTGGTCGACCTGTCCGAGGGCTATCACCTCGACGACGAGGCGCTGTCGCTGGTCCTGTCGCTGGTGGACCAGCTTCACGGCTTGCGCGGGGATATGCGGGCGATCCTCGACGCCGTGGCGCGAGAGCCGGTGGAGACGCGCGCAAGGCTGAAGACCGCGATCCGCGAGGTTCGGATCGTGACCCGCAGCCAATCGTCATGAAAGCGTCACCGACCCGACAATAGCGCGTTACATCGCGAGGCCACATCCGCGGGGAACCCTCCAACCCCCGAGGATCAAATGACCTTTCGCCTGTCCTTCTGTTCGCTCATCGCGCTGGCCGCCGCCTCTCCGGCGCTGGCCGAGCCGGTGTTCAACCGCATTTCCAGCTTTGCAACCGCAGATAATATGGCCGAGGGCGAGGATCGCGCGCGCGAGACTTCGGCCGAGATCATGACCGCGACCGCCGACGGGATGGAGCTGATCTATTCCGACAGCCCGCTGAAGGCGATCGGCCTGATCGACATCACCGATCCGAAGGCCCCGAAGCCGCTCGGCAATATCGCCATGGATGGCGAGCCGACCACCACCGTGGTTCTGGGCGAGATGGCCTTTGTCGGCGTCAATACCTCGGAAAGCTTCACCGCGCCCTCGGGTGTCCTGCGCACCGTGGACCTGACCAGCAAGACCGTCACCGCGAATTGCGATCTGGGCGGCCAGCCGGATTCGGTCGCGCTGTCGCCCAAGGGCGACATGCTGGGCGTCGTGATCGAGAACGAGCGTGACGAGGACGTGAATGACGGCGCATTGCCGCAGATGCCCGCGGGCTTCATCGTCCGCCTGCCGATCAAGGACGGTCAGGTCGATTGCGAGCAGAAGCAGGTCGTGGAGCTGACCGGCCTTGCCGACCTTGCGCCCGAGGACCCGGAGCCGGAATATCTCGACTTCAACCAGAACGGCGACCTCGTGGTCACGTTGCAGGAAAACAACCACCTCGTCATCATCGACGCGGATGGCAAGGTCGCCGCGCATTTCAGCGCCGGCACCGTCGATCTGGACCAGATCGATACCGAGGATGACGGCAAGCTCGACTTCACGGCGAGCCTGAAGGCGGTCCCGCGCGAGCCCGACACGGTTGCATGGCTCGACAACGACCATTTCGCCACCGCGAACGAAGGCGACTGGAAGGGCGGCTCGCGCGGCTTCACCGTATTCAACCGCGACGGTTCGGTCGTCTATGACGCGGGCAACAGTTTCGAGCACGCGCTGATCCGCATCGGCCATTACCCGGAGGGGCGGTCGGACAACAAGGGCGTCGAACCCGAGGCGCTGAAATACGCCGAGTTCGATGGCCAGAAGCTGCTGTTCGTCGGCTCCGAGCGCGGCAGCGCCATCGGCGTCTATGACGTCGCGAACCCGGCCGAGCCGAAGCTGCTGCAGATCCTGCCCTCGGGCATCGGGCCGGAGGGTCTGGTCGCGATCCCGCAGCGCAATCTGTTCGCCAGCGCGAACGAGACCGATCTGGGCGAGGACGGCGCGGCGCGCGCCCATGTGATGATCTTCGAGCGCGCCGAAGGCACGGCGGCCTATCCGACGCTGGTTTCGACCGGCGAGGATCTGATCGGCTGGGGCGCGCTTTCGGGCCTGACCGTCGATCCGGCGAATGCTTCGGTCCTCTACGGGATCAGCGACAGCGCCTATGGCAGCCAGCCCTCGATCTTCCGCATCGAGGCCGCTGCAAAACCCGCCACCATCACCCGCAAGATCGTGGTGTCGAAGGACGGCCAGCCGGCCGAGAAGCTCGACCTCGAAGGCATCGCGGCTGACGGGCAGGGCGGCTTCTGGCTGGCAAGCGAGGGGGATGCCGAAAAGGAAATCCCCCACCAGATCCTGCATGTCGATGCCGAGGGCGCGATCCAGCAGCAGGTCGAACTGCCCGCCGATCTGACCGCCGGCGCGACGCGCTTCGGGCTGGAAGGCATCACGCTGGCCGAGGATGGCAAGCTGTGGATGGCGGTCCAGCGCGAGTGGAAGGACGATCCCAAGGGTCAGGCCAAGCTGCTGCAATTCGACCCGGCCTCGGGCGAGTGGGCCGGTATCCGCTATCCGCTGGAGAAGGGCGAAGGCTGGGTCGGCCTTTCGGAAATCGCGATCCATGGCGGCAATCTCTACCTGATCGAGCGCGACAACCTGATCGGTCAGGCCGCCAAGCTGAAGCAGGTCACTTCGGTCGCGCTGGGGGATCTGAAGCCCGCCGCGCTGGGGGGCGAGTTGCCGGTGGTCGAGAAGAAGGTGGTGCGCGACCTGATCCCCGACCTGAAGCAGTGGAACGGCTATGTTCAGGACAAGGTCGAAAGCCTCGCCATCACGCCCGAGGGCATGGCATGGATCGCGACCGACAATGACGGCGTTGACGATGCGTCCGGCGAAACCTTCCTGTGGTCCTTCCAGATGTAAGGCTCAGGGCCGGGGCTTCGGTCCCGGCCCGACCCGACGCAGCGGCAGGCTGGCCATGACGGCCAGCCTTTCCACTTCCGCCATCCCGCCCCAGCGCGCGATCTCGTCCAGCGTGCGCAGGCAACCGACGCAGATTTGCGTGGCCGGCTCGATCTGGCAGATGTCGATGCAGGGGGTCGAAGGCCTCATCCCAGAAAGCGCAGCCGGTCCAGCGCGCCTTGCAGGATATAGCCCGCCGCCACCTGGTCGATGACCTCCGCCCGGCGTTTGCGCGAGGTGTCGCCCTCAAGCAGCGCGCGCTCGGCCGCGACGGTCGAGAGCCGTTCGTCCCAATAGCTGATCGGCAGCGGCGTCAGCCGTTCGAGGTTGCGCACGAAGGCGCGGGTCGATTGCGCGCGCGGCCCCTCGCTGCCGTCCATGTTGCGGGGCAGGCCCAGCACCAGCCCGACCAATGCACGCTCTTCGACCAGCTTCAGCAAGGCCTGCGCATCGGCGGTGAATTTCGTGCGCCGGATCACCGTGATGGGCGAGGCGACGGAGCGCAGCCCGTCGCTGACCGCAACGCCGATGGTCTTGGTGCCCAGATCCAGCCCGGCAACCGCGCCGGTGCGGGGCAGGGCGGTGGCGAATTCCTCCATCGTCTCGCAGATCATTGCAGTCCCGATTGCTGGCCCGCCGCCTCGACCGTGTCGAGAGCCTCGGGGATGGCGGCAAAGCGCGACCGCGCCTCGTCCAGAATGTTCTGCGCATGATCCTTTTTGTCCAGCACCACAAGGGCCGAGATCAGCCGCGCCCATTCCTCGGGCGTGCCGCCCTCGGTCGCGAGGCGGGATTCGAGGCCGCTGACCATGCCCTCGATCATCTGCTGGCGCTCGTCCGGCGACATTTCCTCGGCGGCGGCCATGGCGGCGGTGTCCGGGCCGGGCATCGCCCTCGCCTCGGGCGGGGTATAGTCGGGACGCCCGGCGAACCAGGCGAGGTCAGAAATCGCCATGCGCAGCGGCGCGGCCCAAGGCTCGCTGCCGTGCCCTTCGGCAAGCAGGCCGGCCCAGATCGGGAAGGCGCGGTCGGGCCGGCCGTTCTGGATCTGGATCAGCCCGGCCATGTAGCGGGCCTGCGGGTGGTCGTGGTCAAGCTCCAGTGCGCGGGCCAGTTCCGCTTCGCCGTCGCGCGTGATCAGCCCGCCAGCGGCCTCGGCGTTCAGCGCGGCAAGGCGCAGGTGATCGTCGGCGCTGGCCTTGTCACCCTTCAGCGCGATCAGCCGCCGCTGCGCCTCCTTGGCGGCGATCAGGTTCCCCAGCCGCTCCTCATGCAGGGCCAGCAATTCCTGGCCGCGCTGGTCGTCGGGGTTCTTGGTGACGGTGGCGCGAAGCTGGTCGATCAGGGCGAGGTATTCGGCATCCGCCGGCGGCCGCTCGGGCTTCGGCGCGGCTTCTTCGGCCTCGGACTGGCTCGGCCGGTTCTGGTAGAAGGTTTCCGCCAGCGCGATACGTGCGGCGATCGGCTCATCCGGCAGCCCCGGCGAGCCGAGGCGGTGATAAAGCAGCCCGGCCCCCGCGACCAGCACCACCAGAAGCGCCACGGCCGCCGGACCGCCCGGCGCCCGCCCGGTCGCGCCCTCGCGCACCAAGGCCCGGTCGGCGGCCAGCACCTTGCGGCCGATCTCGTTCCGCAGCCTCTCCGCCTCGGAGGCTTCGACCACCCCCCGCTCGCGGTCGCGCTCGACCTCGCGAAGCTGGTCGCGATAGATGCGCAGGTCATAGGCCGCGGCGGCTTCCTCGCCCACAGCACTCCGCCGGATCAGCGGCGCGGCAATGGCGATCGCCACGACTGCCGCCATCGCGGCGCAGATGATCCAGAACATCGCATCCTCCCCCTCGCGGCGCGTGGCCGTGCCTTCGCCTCATAGCCTTTCCGGCCGCGCGGAAAAAGTAAAACACCCGTGGACAGCCCGCGCGAAAGATCTGCGCCGCAACCTGACGCATTTCGACAATTCACCCGTCGCAAGCCCGCCTTGCCGGATCGGAGGCGAAGATCCACTCTCGGCCCGGAGAGTCGCAAAAGGTCCGCCCATGTCCGCAAATCCCGCATCCCGCAGCACCGGCCGCTATTCGGTTTTTGCCATCGCCCGCGAGGCGATGCGGCTGCATACCGGCTGGAAACGTGCATGGGCCAGTCCCGAGCCGAAGCAGAAATATCAGGTCGTTATCGTCGGCGCAGGCGGGCACGGCCTTGCGACCGCCTATTACCTCGGCAAGAATTTCGGCATCACCGATGTCGCGATCATCGAAAAGGGCTGGCTGGGCGGCGGAAATACCGGGCGGAACACCACGATCATCCGCTCGAACTATCTGCAGGATCCTTCGGCCGCGATCTATGACAAGGCGCTGAAACTTTACGAAAACCTGTCGCAGGATCTGAACTACAACGTGATGTTCAGCCCGCGCGGCCTGCTGATGCTGGCCCAGACCGAGCATGAGATCCGGGGCTACAAGCGGACGGTCTATGCCAACCAGTTGCAGAATGTCGCGACCGAATGGGTCACGCCCGAGCGGATCAAGGAGATGCTGCCGATCATCAATATCGAGGGGCCGCGCTATCCGGTCCTCGGCGGGCTTTACCAGGCACGGGGCGGCACGGCGCGGCATGATGCCGTGGCCTGGGGCTATGCGCGGGCATGCAGCGCCATGGGGATGCATATCATCCAGAATTGCGAAGTCACCGGGGTCGAGACCGAGGGCGGCAAGGTTCGCGCGGTGAATACCGGCAAGGGCCGGATCGAATGCGACAAGCTCGCGCTGGTCGTCGCGGGCCATTCCTCGGTTCTGGCGGAGAAGGCGGGCTTCCGGCTGCCCATCGAATCACTGGCGCTTCAGGCACTGGTCAGCGAGCCGATCAAGCCCTGCTGCGATCTGGTGATCATGGCGAACACCGTCCACGGCTATATGTCGCAATCCGACAAGGGCGAGATGGTGATCGGCGGCGGCACAGACGGCTTCAACAACTATTCGCAGCGCGGTTCCTGGCAGCATGTCGAGGAGACCGTCCGCGCCCTGATCGAGACCTTCCCGATGCTGTCGCGGCTGAAGATGCTGCGGCAATGGGGCGGGATCGTGGACATGACCGGCGACCGCTCGCCCATCCTGTCGACGACGCCTGTTGGCAACATCTTCGTCAATTGCGGCTGGGGCACGGGCGGCTTCAAGGCCATTCCGGGTTCCGGCTGGGCCATGGCCGAGCTGGTGGCGAACGGCACGCCCGGCCCGCTTGCCGCGGAATTCGGGCTGAACCGGTTCAGGGAAGGCCGCTTCATCGACGAAAGCGTGGCGGCGGGGGTCGCCCATTGATGGCGGCCCTTTGCTTGGCGCGGGGCTGCGGGGGCAGGTTTTCGCCCATCGCGGAGGCCGCGGAAAAATGCTGAAATTTCAAGGGAACTCTTTGGGCGATCGCGCATTGGTGGGTCACGTCACCATGACCAAGGAGCTTTCTTCATGGCCGAACAGAACAAGGGCAACCTCTGGCTCATCATCGGCGCGATCGTCGTCGTGCTGGCCGTCATCTACTGGTACATGTCGTCGGGCACGCCCGAGCCGACGACCCCGGCAGAGGCACCTGCTGCGACCACTCCCGCCCCGGCACCTGCCGATGGCGCGGTCAGCGTCGAGCCTGCCGCCCCGGCAACCGAGCCTGCCCCGGCCACGCCGGCCCCTGCCGGCACCACCCCGCCCGCGAACTGAGGCGGGCAGCGCGGCTGATGCCGCGCGCAATCTGACCATCCGGGGGGCGGTTCGCCCCTCGGAGACCATCTCGTGCTGGCAGAGCCGCCGCAATGCGCCCGCCGCCCGCACAGCGCCGCGCCGCGATCCCGGCGCATCGCCCGAACCGGCGCAAAAGCCGGGTTCAGAGCGTTTTTTTCGTTCTTCCGATGATCCGATGAACTGCACCGCCGCCCGCCGGGGCCGTGCAGCCGCGTCTTGGATTCACACCCTTTCAAACCAGACGACACCCGCCGGGCTGACCGCCACGGCGATTGCCTGCATGCGCGGCCTGCCGCCCAAGGAGTTCAGATGCTGACCCTGACCTGTCCCTATTGCGGCATTGCCGCCGAAGAGACCGAACTTCATGCAGGCGGAGAGGCGCATCTGAAACGCTTCGGACCCGGTTCCAGCGACGAGGATTTCGAGGACTACCTTTTCGCCCGCAAGAATCCCAAGGGCGTGCATTTCGAACGCTGGCGCCATGCCTATGGCTGCGGGAAATGGTTCCTTGCCGCGCGCTGCACGATCACGCTGGAGGTGTTCGGCACCTATAAGGCGCAAAATCCCCATCCCACGCCCGGAATCGTCGATGCCATCCGCGCCCGCCGTCCCGGCTGGTCGCCAGACTGGCTGCCCGCGCTGACCTCCGCAACCTCCTCGCCCACCGAAAGCCTGACCGAATGAGCGATACCGGACCCTTCCGCCTCTCCTCCGGCGGCCGATTGATCGACCGCGCCTACCAGCTTCCCTTCCGCTTCGACGGGCGGCAGTTCCGCGGACTCAGCGGCGACACGCTGGCCTCGGCGCTGCTGGCGAATGGGCAGCTGATGATGGGGCGCTCCTTCAAGTATCACCGCCCGCGCGGCCCGCTGGCATCGGGCGCGGAGGAGCCGAATGCGCTGCTGGGTCTGGGGCAGGGCGGCCGGTTCGAGCCGAACCAGCGCGCCACCACCACGGCGCTGGTGGGCGGCATGGTCACGACCAGCCAGAACTGCTGGCCCAGCCTCGAGGTGGATATCGGCGCGGTGAACAGCTGGCTCTACCGCTTCCTCCCGGCGGGCTTCTACTACAAGACCTTCATCCATCCGCGCTCGTTCTGGAAACATGTGTTCGAGCCGGTGATCCGCCGCTCGGCCGGGCTGGGGAAGGCACCGCATCAGCCCGACCCGGACAGCTATGAGCAGGCCTATGCCCATGCCGATCTGGTCGTGGTGGGCGGCGGGATCGCCGGGCTGACCGCGGCGCGCGATGCCGCGCGGCAGGGCAAGTCGGTCACGGTGTTGGAACAGAACCCGCATTGGGGCGGCCGCACCCCCACCGATCACGCGGACGGGCAAGCCCGCATCGACGCGCTGCTGGCCGAGCTTCGCGCCCTGCCGAACGTCACCCTGCGTCGCAATACGATGGCGACCGGGCTTTACGACCACGGCTATCTGATCGCCCGCGAGGCGCTGGCCGATCACGACCCGAATGCTGACCTGCCGCGCCAGCGCCTTTGGCGCATCCGGGCGGGGCATGTGATCGTCGCCTCGGGCGCGCTGGAGCGGCCGCTGAGCTTTGCCGGCAATGACGTTCCGGGGGTGATGCTGGCCTCGGCCGTGCGCGATTTCATCCGCGACTACGGCGTCGCGCCGGGGCGGCGGATCGTTCTTGTCACCAATAACGACGACGCCTATCGCACGGCGCTTGCCGCGCTGGATGCGGGGCTTGAGGTGCCGGCGGTGATCGATGCGCAGCCCACGGTTTCGGGGACGCTGCCCGAGGCGGCGCGGGCGCGCGGCATCCGCCTCCTGCCGGCAAGCGCCATTGCCGGGATCAAGGGGCATCGCGCGGTCGAGGGGGTCAAGCTCTGCTCGCATGTGGGCGAGGGCCGGGTGTCGGAGGTGATCGAGGCCGATTGCGTCGCCATGTCCGGCGGCTGGTCCCCGGTCGTCCACCTGTGGAGCCATTGCGGCGGCAAGCTGAACTGGAGCGACGCGCAGGCGATGTTCGTGCCTGACACGGCCCGGCCGCCGACCGGCGCGGATGGCAAGGCCATGGCCACGCCTGTGGGCGCGGCGGCGGGCGACCTGCTGGTCGGCGCGGCGGCCGAGCAGCCGTTGATGCCGGTCTGGGTCATGCCGATCAACGCCACGCGGGCGATGAAGTTCAAGATGTGGCTCGACTTCCAGAACGACGTGAAGGTCTCGGATGTCGAACTGGCCGCGCAGGAAGGTTACGCGAGCGTCGAGCATACCAAGCGCTACACCACGCTGGGCATGGCGACGGATCAGGGCAAGGTCAGCAATATCAACGGCCTCGCGGTGCTGTCGCAGGCGCTGAAGCAGCCGATCCCGCAGACCGGCACGACCACCTTCCGCCCGCCCTATACCCCCCTGACGCTGGGCACGATCGCGGCTGAGGCACGGGGGGCGCTGTTCCAGCCCCTGCGCAAGACCCAGATGCACGGCTGGCACGAGGCGCATGGCGCCCATTGGGAGCCGGTCGGCCATTGGCGCCGCCCCTATTGCTATCCGCAGGCGGGCGAGAGCCATGCCGATGCCGTGGCGCGCGAGGTTCGCGCGGTGCGCGACGGCGTTGGCACGCTCGACGCATCGACGCTGGGCAAGATCATCGTCAAGGGGCCGGATGCCGGTCGCTTCCTCGACATGATCTATACCGGGATGATGTCGACGTTGCCCGTGGGCAAATGCCGCTATGGCCTGATCTGCAACGAAAACGGCTTTCTGACCGATGACGGCGTGGCCGCGCGGCTCGGCGAAGACACATGGCTCGTCCATACCACGACCGGCGGCGCGGACCGGATCCATGCTCATATGGAGGACTGGCTGCAATGCGAATGGTGGGACTGGAAGGTCTGGACCGCCAACGTGACCGAGCAATGGGCGCAGGTTGCCGTCGTCGGACCGAAAGCGCGCTTGCTGCTGGAGCGGCTGGGGGGCATGGACCTCTCGCCCGAGGCGCTGCCCTTCATGGGCTGGGCCGAGGGCGAGATCGGCGGTATCCCGACCCGGATCTATCGCATCAGCTTCTCGGGCGAGCTGTCCTTTGAACTGGCGGTGCCGGCGAAGCGCGGCCTCGAGCTGTGGGAAAGGCTGCACGAGGCCGGGGCCGATCTTGGCATCACCCCCTATGGCACCGAGGCGATGCATGTGATGCGCGCCGAAAAGGGCTTCATCATGATCGGGGACGAGACCGACGGCACGGTGATCCCGCAGGATCTGGGACTGGGCTGGGCGATCTCGAAGAAGAAGTCGGACTATATCGGCAAGCGCGCGCAAGAGCGCAGCTTCATGACCTCGCCGGACCGCTGGAAACTGGTCGGCCTCGAAAGCCTCGACGGGCGGATGCTGCCGGATGGGGTCTATGCCGTGGCCGAGGGCGTGAACGGCAATGGCCAGAGGAACATGCAGGGGCGCGTGACCTCGACCTATGTGTCGCCGACGCTGAACCGGCCGATCGCCATGGGTCTGGTGCGGCACGGGCCGGAGCGCATGGGCGAGGTGCTGGAATTCCCGGTGGCCGGTCAGGAAAGCTTCAAGGCGCGGATCGTCGATCCGGTCTTCTACGACAAGGAAGGGAGCCGGGCGAATGGCTGAGGCGCTGGCGAAAATCACCGAGAAGGCCGGTCTGGGCATGATCCAGATCCGGGCCGACCTCGACCGGGCGGGCGCGGCCATCGCGGAGGCGGCGGGGGTGGCGCTGCCCGGCCCCGGCATGACCGCGGCGCTGGGCGCCCGCAGGCTCTGCTGGATGTCGCCGGACGAGTTGCTGCTGATCCTGCCGGAGGGCGAGGTCGCGGAGAGCATCGCGGCGCTCAACGCGGCGCTCGCCTCGGACCATGCGCTGGTCCTTGATGTCAGCGACATGCGGGTGGCCTTCGCGATCGAGGGCGACGGAGCCGGTCAGGTGCTGATGAAGCTTTGCCCCACCGAGATCGCGGCCATGCCCATGGACGGGATGCGGCGGACGCGGGCGGCACAGGTCGCCTGCGGCATCTGGCGGGATCGGGACGGCTTTGCCCTGATCGGCTTCCGCTCGGTCGCGGATTATCTGCGCGGCATTCTCACGGGCGCCGCGCGGCCCCGCACGACGCTTGAGCCGCGCTGATCCAGTTTGCACTTGCCGCGGCGCGCCGGTTTCCTATGGATAGGGCACGATCCCGCTGGAACTGCCGATGCGCCGCCTGACCCTCGCCCTTTCGCTTCTTGCATTTGCCCTCGCGGCCCCGGCCTTCGCGCAGGAGCCGCCGTCGAGGCCGCCCCTGCATGTGATGATGTGCGAACTGGTCGATGAGAGCGGGACCGGCTGGGTGCCGGAATTCCTGATGTTCACCCGGCAGGATTCGGGCCCCCATACCGGCCGGATCGAGGTCTTTGACCCGATCCTCAAGGATCTGGTCCGCCGCCCGATCGAGGCGGTGATCACCGCCGACGATGCCCGCCAGCGCAGCTATGGCTGGGCGCTGGGCGGGGTGCGCAACCATTCGCGCCAATATGCCGAGCGGGTGGACTTTCGCCTGACAGTCGGCAAGGCTGACGGCAGCGCCGAGATGGTTGTGACCGCCGCAGGATACCAGAACATCATGCGCGGGCATGGCCATTGTGCCTCTCCGCCGCAATGAACGCGTGGAACCCTGGGATGCGGTCACGCGTTGCGCAGCCTGACGCCGCCGCCGCGCATCGGGGCTTTCCCCCGCCTTGCGGCTGTGCCAGAACCCTGTTCCGAACCCCTTGGAAAGGAAATCGAAATGGCCTTCACCCTTCCCGATCTTCCCTATGCCCATGACGCACTTGCTGCCGGTGGCATGTCGAAAGAGACCCTCGAATTTCACCACGACAAGCACCACAAGGCCTATGTCGACAAGCTGAACGAGCTGGTCGCCGGTACCGAGTGGGAAGGCAAGAGCCTTGAGGACATCGTCAAGGGCACCTACCAGTCGGGCGCCGTGGCGCAGAACGGCATCTTCAACAACGCCAGCCAGCACTGGAACCACGCCCAGTTCTGGGAAATGATGGGTCCGAATCCGGGTGCCCTGCCGGGCGAGCTGGAAAAGGCGATCACCGAATCCTTCGGCTCGGTCGACAAGTTCAAGCAGGACTTCGCGGCTGCCGGCGTCGGCCAGTTCGGCTCGGGCTGGGCATGGCTCGTCAAGGACGCGGACGGCTCGCTGAAGATCACCAAGACCGAGAACGGCGTGAACCCGCTCTGCTTCGGCCAGACCGCCCTTCTGGGCTGCGACGTGTGGGAGCACAGCTACTACATCGACTTCCGCAACGCCCGCCCGAAATACCTCGAGAACTTCCTCGACAAGCTGGTGAACTGGGAAAACGTGGCTTCGCGCCTCTGACCCTTGCCGCAGATGGAACCGGGCCCGCCATTCTGGCGGGCCTTTTCCGTTCCGGCAGGGCGTTTTGCGCTTGTCCCGGTTCCGGGGCGGGTTCATGTCGGGGCGGCTGTGAAAGGGGACCCGCGGATGAGCGAACAGGGCAAGGGCTTCTGGGCCATGATCGCGGTCTGCGTGATCTGGGGCTTTGCGCCGATCTTCTATCACGCGATTTCCGGTGTCCCGGTCATCGAAGTGCTTGCGCACCGGACCTTGTGGTCGCTGGTCCTGTTCCTCGGCATCCTTGGCCTGCAGGGCCGTCTGGGAGAGTTGCGGGCGGCGCTGACCGGCCCCGCCTTCTGGCGGCTGCTGTTCGCGGCGGTCACGATCTCGCTGAACTGGGGGCTGTTCATCTGGGCGGTGCAAAGCGGGCATGTGGTCCAAAGCTCGCTTGGCTATTACATCTTTCCGCTGGTCGCGGTGGTCATGGGCGTTCTGGTCTTTGGCGAACGGCTGAGCATCGCGCAGGGCGCCGCGGTGGTGCTGGCGGCACTCGCGGTGCTGGTCCTGACCTGGGGGCTGGGGGTCGCGCCCTGGATCAGCCTGGGGCTGGCGATCAGCTTCGGCCTTTACGGCGTGGTGAAAAAGGCGCTGCCGATGGGGCCGGTCCTGTCCGTCGCCTGCGAGGTCGCGATTCTCTCGCCCCTCGCGCTCATCTGGCCGGTGCTGCAGGCGACCGAACTTCTTCCGGCCGGCATGCTCCAGCCGATCAGCATCGGCCGCGACTGGGAAACCACGGTGCTGCTGGTCTTGTCGGGCGTGATCACCGCCGTTCCGCTGATCCTGTTCAGCTATGCGACGCGCCGGATCAGCATGGCGACGGTCGGGCTGATGCAATATCTGAACCCCACGCTGCAGTTCTTCTGCGCGGTCGTCCTGTTTGGCGAGGCCTTTACCATCTGGCACATGATCGCCTTCGCGATGATCTGGACGGCGCTGGCCATCTATTCCGGCTCGGCGCTTTTTGGCAGCCGGATCGGGACGCACAGGGGTTCGTGAAGCGATCCGCTGCGGCCCGGCATTGGCAAATGCGGGCAAGCCCGTATAAAACAGCGCGAAAGCATACGGGGACGATATGGCCAACCAGAACGACAGCTTCATCGACGAGGTCACCGACGACCTGCGCCGCGACCGTTTGTTCGCAGCCTTTCGCCGCTTTGGCTGGATCGCGATCGCCCTGATCCTTGCCATGGTCGGCTGGTCGGTCTGGCGGGAATACAGCGCCAACCAGGCCGAGGCGAAAGCCCGCGCCTGGGGTGACGCGGTGCTGGCCGCGCAGGAATCGCCCGAGCGCGCCACCGCCTTCGCGGCGGTCGATGCCGACGGTTCGGCGGGCCGCAAGCTGCTGGCCGAGATGCTGGCCGCCGGGGCGGAGGCCGAGGCAGGTGAGGCCCAGCAGGCGTCCGAGCGGCTGCTTGCGGCGGCGAATGCCAGTCCCGAGGACACGCTGCTTCACGACCTCGCGCTGCTCAAGGCGGTGATGGTCGCGGGACCGGGCATGGATGCGGCCAAGCGCGACGGCATCCTGTCGCAACTGTCGAAGCCCGGCGCGCCTTTCGAGCTGCTGGCGCTGGAGCAGAAGGCGGTGGCGCTGATCGGCGCGGGACGGACCGAGGACGCGACCATGCTGATCCGCCAGATCCAGCAGAAGGACGGGCTCTCCGAGCCATTGCGCCGCCGGCTGGGCGAGGTGATGATCACGCTGGGTGCCGATCCCGACGAGGCGCAGGGACCGGGTCCGCAATCCATGCCGATCGCGCCCTCGGAATGATCCGGCGCCCGGAATTTGTTCACGACCAAGACCAAGATGCGGCGCATCAGCCGCAATGAGGAGACAGCGATGACGAGGTTGCCCCTGATCGCCGCTTTGGCGGGTCTCACGGCCCTGACGGCCTGCGGCCAACGGGACAAGGCCCTGCCCGGAGAGCGGCTGGACCCGAGGGCAGTGCTTTCTGCCGATGGGCCCGCCGTCATGGGCAAGCCCGGCCCGACCACCACGGCCCTGTCGCTGCCTGCGGTGCGCGCGAATGCCGACTGGCCGCAGCGTGCGGGCAGCGCCAGCCACGCATCGGGCAACATGGCGCTTGGCGCCGGAACGAACCGGGTCTGGTCGGCCCCGATCGGGTCCGCCTCGGACCGCCGGCACCGGATCACCGCCGATCCGGTCGTGGCGGGGGGCATCGTCTACACGCTCGACAGCCTCTCGACGGTCACTGCCACCACCACCGGCGGCGGCCGGGTCTGGAGCACCGGCCTGCGCCCTGCACGGGAATCGGGGGACAGCGTTTCGGGCGGCGGGCTGGCCTATGAGGGCGGCCGCGTCTTTGCCACCACCGGCTACGGCGAGCTTGTCGCGCTGGATGCGCGGACCGGCGGCGTCGCATGGCGACAGCGGGTCAATGCGCCGATCGCAGGCTCGCCCACGGTGGCCAATGGCATCGTCTATGTGGTCGGCCGCGATGCCTCGGGCTGGGCGGTGCGGGCCAGCGACGGCAAGGTGATGTGGCGCGTCTTCGGCAATGACGGCATGGCGGGCGTGATGGGCGGCGGCGCGCCGGCCGTCGCGGGCGGGACAGCCGTCTTCCCCTATTCGACCGGCCAGCTTGTCGGGGTCGATACCAGCAACGGCGCTCAACTTTGGGCTGCGGATGTCGCGGGCTCGCGTCTTGGCCGCTCGATCTCGCTCTTCCGCGAAATGACGGGCGATCCGGTGATCGTCGGCAACACGGTCTATTCCGGCACCAGCTCTGGCCGCGTCGGCGCCTACGACCTGGAGAGCGGGCTGATGAAATGGGAGGCGCCGGAAGGGGCCTCGAGCCCGGTCCTGGCGGTCGGGAACTCGGTCTTCCTCGTGAACGATCAGGCCCAGCTTCTTCGGCTCGACGCTGCCAATGGCGGACGTGTCTGGGCGCAGAAGCTTCCCTATTTCACCAAGCAGATCGTCCGCAAGCAGGGCAAGGTGTGGAACCATTATGGGCCGGTCCTTGCCGGAAACCGGCTTTACCTTGCCAGCTCGGACGGTTATCTGCGCGTCTTCGATCCCGCATCGGGTGCTCTGATCGGCCAGGCCGAGATTCCGGGCGGCGCCGCTGCGGCCCCGGCCGTCGCTGGCCAGACCCTTTACGTCGTCACCCATGACGGCCAGCTGATTGCATACAGATGAGCTTCACCCTCGCCATCGTCGGACGACCGAATGTCGGGAAGTCCACGCTTTTCAACCGCCTCGTCGGGAAACGGCTGGCGCTGGTCGATGACCAGCCCGGCGTGACGCGCGACCTGCGCGAGGGGCAGGGAAGGCTGGGCGACCTGCGCTTCATCGTGGTCGATTCGGCCGGTCTCGAGATTGCCGAGGATGACAGCCTTCAGGGCCGGATGCGTCGCCTGACCGAGCGCGCCGTGGACGAGGCGGATGTCTGCCTTTTCGTGATCGACGCCCGCGTGGGCGTGACCGCGGCGGATGAATATTTCGCCGAGATCCTGCGCCGCCGCGCCAAGCATGTCATCCTTGCCGCCAACAAGGCCGAGGGCCGCGCGGGCGAGGCAGGCGCGATGGAGGCCTATGCGCTGGGTCTGGGCGAGCCGCTGCGCATCTCGGCCGAGCATGGCGAGGGCATGGACGATCTTTATCGCACGCTCGTCCCGCTCGCCGAGGAGTTCGAGGCGCAGAACGTCCAGCAGGCGCCGGAAACCGATGTCGATGTCTCCGAGGATGGCGAAGAGGACGAGGAGGATTGGCGTCCCTCGGCCCGCAAGCCGCTGCAGATCGCGGTAATCGGCCGGCCGAATGCCGGAAAATCGACGCTGATCAACAAGATTCTGGGAGAGGATCGCCTGCTGACCGGCCCCGAGGCCGGGATCACCCGCGATTCGATCAGCGTCTCGACCGAGTTCATGGGCACGCCCATCCGCATCTTCGACACGGCCGGGATGCGCAAGAAGGCCCGCGTGACCGACAAGGTCGAGAAACTCTCGGTCGCGGACGGGCTGCGCGCCGTGCGCTTCGCCGAGGTGGTCGTGGTGCTGCTGGATGTGGGCATCCCCTTCGAGCAGCAGGACCTGCGCATCGCCGATTTCGCTGAGACCGAGGGTCGCGCCGTGGTCATCGCGGCGAATAAATGGGATCTCGAGGAAGAGAAGCCCCAGAAGCTGAACGAATTGCGCGAGGCCTTCGAGCGCCTGCTGCCGCAGTTGAAGGGTGCGCCGCTGGTCACGGTCTCGGCGCGGACGGGCAAAGGCCTCGACCGGCTGCACAATGCGGTCCTGAAGGCGCATGAGGTCTGGAACCGCCGCGTTTCGACCGCGCGGCTGAACCAATGGCTTTCCGCTATGACCGAGGCGCATCCGCCGCCCGCGCCGGGCGGCCGCCGCATCCGGCTGCGCTATATGACGCAGGTGAAGACCCGGCCGCCGGCCTTCGTCGTCATGGCGACCCATACCGACAAGCTGCCCGACAGCTATGCGCGCTATCTGGTTAACGGGCTCAGGGCGGATTTCGACATGCCCGGCACCCCGATTCGCCTGACCTTCCGCGATCAGGGCACCAAGAACCCCTATCGGGACAAGGCGAACAAGATCAACCAGTCCGGCGCGCTCTCCAAGCACCGGGTCCGGCAGAAACCCAAGGGCGCCTGACCCCGGCTCAGGTGGTGACGCGCACCAGCGCGAAGGCGATGATGGCGATGCCCAGCACGGCCATCATCGACAGCGCCGCCTGCGTCGCGACCGCGCCGGCGGCCAGCCCGATCATGCCCCAGATCACCGCGATGCCATAGCTGATCGTCCGCCCCAGCCTAAGCTGGACGCTGACCCCAGCCAGCGCCGCCATGGTGACGCCGATCACCGCCGCGACCCGTTCGGGGATCCCGAACTGCCCATGCAGCAGGGTGGCGACAAGGGCGCAGCCCGCCAGCGTCGCCCAGCCGGCAGCGAAGCTCAGCGAGGCGCTGATGCGCCCGTCAGGGGCCGGTTGTCCCCCGGACAATGCCTCGCCGACAAATCCCGCCACCATCACCGCGCCCAAGAGGAACGCCCCGCCCGGCTGCGAGGCAAGCAGCCAGGGCCAGATCGCGCCTGCGATCAACCCGGTGACCAGCGCGCTGTGATGGGCCCCGGACCAACGGGCCGGAGGGCGGGGGGGTGATGCCCCGGCCGACAGGCGAGATGCGAAGATCTGGCTTGCCGCGTGATAGATCAGCGCAAGCCAGGTCACGACCAGCAGCGCCAGCATCGCCGGGACGCGCGGGCGCATGAACTGCGCCACCATGTCCGGCACCGGCTGGGCGGTGCCCGTGATCGCATCGAGCCCCATGCCGGGCAGCGCCATCTCGATCGTTGGGGGCGCGGGGACCGGCTGCAGCGCATAGCCCGAGGTGCTGGCGACAAAGGCCAGTGTCGCCAGCATGAGGATGAACGTGCCTGCGGGTCTCATGCTGCCGAACGCGGCGCATGTGAAAGCGGTTTCCGGCAAAGGGGCGATTTCTCGCCCCCCTCGAAGGATCAGGCCAGCGTGCCGTCCGCCTGAAGCCGCGTCTTGCCGCGCAGATAGGGATGCAGCGCCTCGGGCAGTTCGACCGAGCCATCGGCCTGCTGGCCGTTTTCCAGGACCGCGATCAGCGTGCGGCCCACGGCAAGGCCGGAGCCGTTCAGCGTGTGGACGAATTCGGGCTTGCCACCGGCTTCCGGGCGGAAGCGGGCATTCATCCGCCGGGCCTGGAAATCGCCGCAATAGCTGACCGAGGAAATCTCGCGATACTTGCCCTGACCGGGCAGCCAGACCTCGAGGTCATGGGTGATCCGCGCGCCAAAGCCCATGTCGCCGCCGCAAAGCACGATGGTGCGATAGGGCAGGCCCAGCCGCTCCAGCACCGTCTCGGCGCAGCGGGTCATGCGGGCGTGTTCGGCCATGCCCTCGGACGGTGCGACGATCGAGACCATCTCGACCTTCTCGAACTGGTGCTGGCGCAGCATCCCGGCGGTGTCGCGCCCCGCGCTGCCCGCTTCGGAACGGAAGCACTGGCTGTGGGCGACCATGCGGCGGGGCAGGCTGGCCTCGTCGACCAGATCGCCGTGGACGGTGTTGGTCAGCGTCACCTCGGCCGTCGGGATCAGCCAGAAGCCCTCGCGGGTCTGATAGCTGTCCTCGCCGAATTTCGGCAATTGCCCGGTGCCCTCCATCATCTCGGAGAGAACCAGAACCGGAGTCCAGGTCTCGGTCAGGCCGTGTTCCTCGATGTGCAGGTCCAGCATGAACTGCGCCAGCGCCCGGTGGATGCGCGCGACGCCCTTTTGCAACAGCACGAAACGCGCGCCGGAAAGCTTCGCGGCGGTCTCGAAATCCATGCCGGGGCGGACGCCCTCGATCTCGAAATGCTCGACCGGGGTGAAGTCGAAATTGCGTGCATCACCCCAACGCCGGATCTCGACATTGTCGTCCTCGTCCTTGCCGGGGGGGACGCCCTCGACGGGCAGGTTCGGAATGCCCATCAGCATGTCGCGCAACTGGGCGTCCAGAGCGGCGGCCTCGGCCTGAAGGCGCGCCGTCTCCTCCTTCTTGGCGGTGACGAGGGCGCGCAGCCGCTCGAACTCGGCCTCGTCGCCGCGGCCCTTAGCGGCGCCGGCTTCCTTGCTGGCCTTGTTCTGCTCGGCCTGCGCAGCCTCGGCCGCGCTGATACGGGAACGGCGGTCGGCATCCAGCGACAGGATCTCGGGCGAGAGCGGGGGCAGGTTGCGCAGGCCAAGGGCTGCGTCGAAGGCTGCGGGATTCTCGCGAATGGCGCGGATGTCATGCATGGCTGGCCGGTTCCTCGGATTGTCTACCGAGGTTCCAATAACCCAAGCCCGGCCCGGACGAAAGCCGGGGCGAGCGGGTTCAGCCCCAGCGGCGCGCTTCCTCCAGCATGCCGCGCAGGACGGGAAAGAAGCGTTCGGCGCCGGGATAGCCTTCGAAGCGCGTGACCTCCTGCCCATCGAGCAGCAGGATGAAGCCGGGGGTCAGCCAGGGCATCCGGTCCAGCGCCAGCCCGTCCGGGAAGGGTCCGTCGATATCGACCATCAGAAGGGGGGCCGACCGGCCCTCGGGGTGGCTGGCATAGACCGGGCCGATCTCGCGGTCCCATTGCGCGCAATAGACGCAGCCCTTGCGCCGCACCATCAGCAGCCGGGTGTCGCGTCCCCGGGCAAGGGCGCCCTCTGCCGAAAGCGTCAGCCCAAGCGCCAGTCCCATGACATGGCGGCGGTTCGGCAATCTGGCATCCCGTTTCATGGCGAAACCCTAGCCCGGCCCCGGGCGCCGGACAAGCGCAAGCGTTTACATGGGCTTCATGTGCAAATATCCAGTCGGGGGCGCGTTTCGCCGCGCCTGCATCCGTTACCGGCCCGAGGATCCCATGGACGAGTTGACCGAGCCTCTGCTTCGCGGCGACCGCCGCGCGCTGTCCCGCGCGATCACCCTGATCGAAAGCACCCGCGCCGACCACCGCGCCCGCGCCCGCCGGCTCCTGGCGGAACTGCCGCCGCGTCAGGCGCTGCGCATCGGTCTTTCGGGAACGCCGGGCGTCGGCAAGTCGAGCTTCATCGAGGCCTTCGGCAAGATGCTGACCGCAAAGGGATTGAAGGTCGGGGTGCTGGCCGTCGATCCCAGCT
>Ga0160459_100213_pt1 | contig 30743 bp, 21 predicted proteins | sample HID1973K_E6MG_FD_108208 | JGI IMG/M metagenome (GOLD analysis project Ga0160459, IMG submission 108208) | Enriched mosquito-associated microbial communities from UW Madison campus, WI, USA - HID1973K_E6 MG | ecosystem: Host-associated > Arthropoda: Insects > Digestive system > Unclassified ... | reverse complement strand
GTGCAGGTCCTGGGTGCCGCAGATGAAGCGCACGCTTGCCATGCCGAAGCCGCGTTCATCCATGGCCTGCTTGGCGGCGCCGATGATGTCCGGGTGGTCCGCCAGGCCGAGGTAGTTGTTGGCGCAGAAGTTCAGGACGTCGGCGCCGGGGGCGCCGATCCTGCCTGCGGTGATGTGGCTGGACTGGGGCGAGCTGATGCTGCGCTCATTCTTGAAAAGCCCGGCGGTGCGGATGTCTTCCAGTTCGTCGCGGAGCTGGTCCTTGATGGAGGTGTACATGGGGTTCCTTAGAGTCGGGTCCAGTCGAGGACAACTTTGCCGCCGCTGCCGCTGCGGGCGATCTCGAAGCCCTTCTCCCAGTCTGTGGCAGGGAGGGCGTCCGTGACCACGGCGGAGATGCCGGCGTGCAGGGCGGGGTTGGAGGAGAGCATGGCGCTCATGGCATACCAGGTCTCGTACATCTCCCGGCCGTAGATACCCTTGAGCGTGAGCATGTGGGTGACCACCTTGCCCCAGTCGATGGTGATGTCCTGGCTGGGCAGGCCCAGCATGGCGATCCGGCCGCCGTGGTTCATGTTGTCGATCATTTCGGGCAGGGCCGAAGGGTGGCCGGACATTTCCATGCCGATGTCGAACCCCTCGCGCATTCCCAGTTGATGCTGGGCGTCCCGGACGCGGGTGGCGGAGACGTCGATGGTGAGGTCCGCACCCAGCTTGGCGGCAAGTTCCAGGCGTGGCCCGGAGACGTCGGTGATGGCAATCTTGCGGGCTCCGGCGTGGCGGGCGACGGCGATGGCCATCAGGCCGATGGGCCCGGCACCGGTGATGAGGACGTCCTCGCCCACCAGCGGAAAGCTCAACGCGGTGTGCACGGCGTTGCCGAAGGGGTCGAAGATGGCGCCAAGTTCCGGGGTGACCGAGGGATCGTGGTGGACCCAGACGTTTGTTTCGGGTATGACGACGTACTCAGCGAAGGCGCCGTCCCGCTGCACGCCGACGCTCACGGTGTGGATGCACATCTGGCGGCGGCCGGCCCGGCAGTTCCGGCAGATGCCGCAGACGATGTGCCCCTCGCCGGAGACCCTGTCCCCCACCCTGACGTCGCGGACGTCAGCGCCCACCTCCACCACTTCACCGTAGAACTCGTGCCCGGCGATAAGCGGGGCCTCAATCATGCCCTGTGCCCAGGCGTCCCAGGACTGGATGTGGAGATCGGTCCCGCAGATCCCTGTGGTCATCACCCGGATCTTCACGTCGGCCGGGCCGGCTTCGGGTTCCGGGCGGTCAACCAGTTCGAAGCCGGCCTGCGGACCCGCCTTGTACAGAGCCTTCATCGGCTTCCTCGCTTCTTCCTCACGTGCTCGGCAGGATCCTGCCTTTCCCCATTACAGCGCCGGCAAAGCTTTAGCACAATGGGAATCTTCTCAATCGACGATGTAGCAATAACTAATGCGTAAACTGATCGAATGGAGATCCACCAGCTTGAAATCCTGCGCGAACTCGGAGCCCTCGGCAGCGTCAAGGCAGTGGCCGATACCCTCATGGTCACCCCCTCCGCTGTTTCCCAGCACTTGGCCCTCCTGCAGCGGTCCGTGGATGTTCCGCTCACGCGCAAGGAGGGGCGGAACCTGGTGCTGACGGACGCAGGCCAGGTGCTCGCGGACGCCGGGGCCGCCGTCGTCAGCGCCATGGCGGACGCCCGGGCGGCGATCGGCAGCTACCACGGCTCGAGCGGCGGCCGCGTCACCGTCAGCGGCTTCCACAGCGCCGGCCAGGCCGTGTTCGCCACTTTGGCCCGGATCCTGGAGGGCCCGGGGCAACCCCGGCTCGAGCTGTCCGATGAGGACGTGGCGCAGCAGGACTTTCCCGCGCTCACCGCCCGGTATGACCTCGTGCTGGCCCACCGGATGGACCACAGTCCGGGCTGGCCAACGGAACGGGTGACGGTGGTGCCGCTGCTGCACGAACCCCTGGACGTGGCCCTGCCCGCCGCGCATCCGCTCGCCGGGAAGGCAGCGGTCACAGCGGACGACGTCGGAGGCGAGGCCTGGGTGACCAGCCACGCCGGATACTCCCCCGCCGACGTCCTGTCCGCCGTCGCGGCCGTGTCCAGCCGGGAACCGACCATCGTGCACCGCATCAACGACTACTCCACCGTCGCCGCACTGGTGGCGGCCGGCGGCGTGATCGGGCTGCTCCCCCGGTACACCGCCGGCCCCGTCCTGCACCCGGACATCGTGCTGCGGCCGCTGAAGGGAATCAGCACCCGGCGGCGGATAGATCTGCTGGCGCGCCCGGAAAACCTGAAGCGCCGATCGGTGATGACGGTCTGCGAGGCGCTGCAGGACATCATGGCAGGGCTGGTGAAGCAGAGCTGACAGCTGCAGGGGCGCGGATCAGGCGCCGGAGCCTGATGGGTTTGCCTGGCCCTGCCCGTGCGCCTTGCCGTTTCCATTTCCGTTCCCATTCCCACCGTGTCCGTGCCCGTGGCCGTGGCCGCGGCCCGGACCCGGGTGGTCTCCGCCGCCCCCGGTGATCCGCTGGGCGGTTGCGGTGTCGCCGTCCCGGACGCCCGCAACCCGGACCACGTCACCGGTGGCGATGTCCGCGATGGTGCCGTTCCTGGTGACCCTGGTGTCCGCGTTGACCGTGTAGGCCTGGGTGAAGCCGTCCCCGCTCCTGACGGTGATCGACGTGCTGCTGACGGCCTCCACCGTGCCGCGCTGCCCAAGCACTGTCTGGAAGGTCCCGTCCGCCTTTTTTACGACGCTCTCGCCGTGCTGGAACTGGGGGCGCTGGGACGCGTCCGGTGTGGCTCCGCGGCCTTCGTGGCCCGGCGTTGACGGTGAGGCGGACGGGGAAGGAGACGGCGTGGCTGAGGGCGGCCCTGCGGACCAGGCCAGCGCTGCGCCGGCCCCGCTGAGCGCCACCCCAACGGCCCCCACCAGGAGTGCCTTCCGAGTCCTCAGGGTCTTCGGTCCCATGTCCGCCACTTCCTTCAGCCGGCCTGCCGACCGGCAGGCCCCGACGGCTCCAGTGTAGGACCGTGGCGCGACAGTGGGTACGGGTATTTTCCAACGGCCCCCGAGTGGGTCCTTAAAGCCCAACTGGGTCGCAGTAGATGTCGTTCTGACGGTTCAAAACGACATTAACTGCGACCCAGTTGGGGGGGTGGGAGCTACTGCGCGGTGACGCCCAGTTTCTCCAGGATGAGCTCGCGGACACGGCCGGCGTCGGCCTGGCCGCGGGTGGCCTTCATGACGCCGCCAACGATCGCGCCGATGGCCTGCACCTTGCCGCCGCGGATCTTGTCCGCGACGTCGGGCTGCGCGGCGAGTGCAGCGTCGATGGCTTCCAGGAGGGGTCCGTCGTCGGACACGACGGCGAGGCCGCGCTTCTCGACGATCTCCGCCGGGGTGCCTTCGCCGGCGAGGACGCCGTCCAGCACCTGGGCTGCCATCTTGTTGTTGATCTTGCCGGCTTCCACCATCTGCGCGAGTTCCACGATGGTGGCGGGCTGGACGCCGAGCTGGCCGGGGTCGACGTCGGCTGCCTTGGCGCGGCCCACGATCTCACCCATCCACCATTTGCGGGCCACAGAGGCGCTGGCACCGGCGGCGATGGTCTCCTCGATCTCGTCCAGGACCCCGGCGTTCACCACGTCGCGGAATTCGAGGTCCGAGTAGCCCCAGTCGGCCTTCAGTCGCTTGCGGCGCTCGGCCGGCGGCTCGGGCAGGGTGGCGCGCAGCTCCTCCACCCATTCGCGGGAGGCCACCATGGGAACCAGGTCCGGCTCGGGGAAGTAGCGGTAGTCGTCAGCGTCGGACTTGGCACGGCCGGAGGTGGTGGTGCGCGTGTCCTCGTGCCAGTGGCGGGTCTCCTGGATGACCGGTTCGCCCGAGTCCAGGACGGCTGCGTGGCGCTGGATCTCGTAGCGGACGGCGTGTTCGACGGCGCGCAGCGAGTTCACGTTCTTGGTTTCGGAGCGGATGCCGAACCGTTCGCGGCCGTGCGGGCGGAGCGAGACGTTGGCGTCGCAGCGGACGTTGCCGCGTTCCATCTTGGCGTCGGAGACCCCGAGGTTCTTGACGATCTCGCGGACGGCCGCCACATAGGCCTTGGCCAGTTCCGGCGCACGGGATCCGGCGCCCTCGATCGGCTTGGTGACGATTTCCACCAGCGGAACACCGGCACGGTTGTAGTCCACCAGGGAGAAGTCGGCGCCCTGGATCCTGCCGGTGGCGCCGCCCATGTGGGTCAGCTTGCCGGCGTCCTCTTCCATGTGGGCGCGTTCGATTTCCACGCGGAACACGGTGCCGTCCTCGAGTTCGACGTCAAGGTACCCGTCGTAGGCGATGGGCTCGTCGTACTGCGAGGTCTGGAAGTTCTTGGGGGTGTCCGGGTAGAAGTACTGCTTCCTGGCGAAGCGGCAGGTCTCGGCGATCTTGCAGTTCAGCGCCAGGCCGATCTTGATCGACGATTCGATGGCCGTCTTGTTGACCACCGGCAGGACGCCGGGCATGCCCAGGTCCACCTCGTTGACGTTGGTGTTGGGCTCATCGCCGAAGACATTGGGCGCGGAGGAGAACATTTTGGTCTTGGTGTTGAGTTCAACGTGGACCTCAAACCCCAGGACGGGATCGTACTTCTCCATGGCTTCTTCGAAGCTCAGGATGGTGTCGGTGCTCATTATTTAGCCTCCTGGGTTTCGAGGGTGCCGGACGTGGCGAGTTCGGGGGCCTGCGCGAGCAGCGGTCCGCCCCACTTTTCCTCTAGCAGAGCTTCCAGCACGGCGCCCACGCGGTAAAGCCGGGCGTCTTCCCGTGCGGGGGCGAGCAACTGGATACCGACGGGCAGCCCGTCCTCGTCCGCGAGGCCGCCCGGGAGGGACAGGCCGGGGACGCCGGCGAGGTTGGCCGGGATGGTGGCGACGTCGTTGAGGTACATGGCCAGCGGATCGTCCAGCTTTTCACCGAGCCGGAAGGCGGTGGTGGGTGCCGTGGGCGAGATGAGGACATCGGCCTTGGCGAAGGCGGCGTCGAAGTCGCGCTGCACGAGGGTGCGGACTTTCTGCGCGGAGCCGTAGTACGCGTCGTAGTAGCCCGCAGACAGGGCGTAGGTGCCCAGTATGATGCGGCGCTTCACTTCGTCGCCGAAGCCTGCGGCGCGGGTGGCACCCATGACGCGTTCGATCGTCATGGGCCCCTCTTCGGGGAGCACGCGCAGGCCGTAGCGGACGCCGTCGAACTTGGCCAGGTTGGAGGAGGCCTCGGACGGCATGATCAGGTAGTAGGCACCGAGCGCGTACTGGAAGTTGGGGCAGGAGACCTCGACGATTTCCGCGCCGGCTTCCTTGAGCAGCTCCAGGGATTCGTTGAAGCGGTTTTCGACGCCGGCCTGGTAGCCCTCGCCGTGCAGCTCCTTGATGATGCCGATCCGCAGGCCTTCGACGTTGCCGGTCTTGGCGGCGGCGACGAGATCGGCCAGCGGCTCGGGCAGCGAGGTGGAGTCGCGGGGATCATGGCCGCCGATGACCTGGTGCAGGAGTGCGGAGTCCAGCACGGTCCGGGTGACCGGCCCGATCTGGTCCAGCGAGGAGGCCATGGCGATGGCGCCGTAGCGGGAGACGCTGCCGTAGGTGGGCTTGACGCCCACGGTGCCGGTGACGGCGCCGGGCTGGCGGATGGACCCGCCGGTGTCGGTGCCCAGGGCCAGCGGGGCTTCGAAGGCGGCGACGGCGGCCGCGGAACCGCCGCCGGAGCCGCCGGGGATCCGGTCCAGGTCCCAGGGGTTGCGGGTGGGTCCGTAGGCCGAGTGCTCGGTGGAGGACCCCATGGCGAACTCGTCAAGGTTGGTCTTGCCCAGGATGGGCATCTTCGCGGCACGCAGCCGTTCCACGACGGTGGCGTCGTAGGGGCTGTGCCAGCCCTCAAGGATTTTCGAGCCGGCCGTGGTGGGCTGGCCGACCGTGACGATCAGGTCCTTGACGGCAATGGGGACGCCGGCCAGGTAGTGCAGCGCCTCGGCTTCCGCACCGCCGGCGGCGCGGATGGCGTCAACTTCGGCGGCGACGGCGAGCGCTTCCTCCGCGTTGACGTGCAGGAAGGCGTTGACGCCGCGTTCCCCGCCGTCCACTGTGGCGATCCGGTCCAGGTGGGCCTGGGTGGCTTCGACGGCGGTGACCTCACCGGCGCGGAGCTTCTCGGCGAGAGCTGCTGCGGACAGGCGGATCAGGCCCGCGGCAGTGGTGTTCTGTTCAGTCATGGTTTATGCCTCATCCAGGATTGCCGGGACCTTGAATCGGTTGTCGTCCGAGTCCGGAGCCCCGGACAGTGCCTGCTTGGCGCTGAACGTGTGCCCCACTACGTCCTCGCGGAAGACGTTGGTCAGTGGAATGGGGTGCGAGGTGGCCGGGACGTCGTCTCCGGCGGCTTCACTGACGGACTTGACCGAATCAACGATGACGGCGAGTTCTCCGGCCATCCTGTCCAGCTCTTGGGCACTCATCTCGATGTGAGCGAGCCGCGCGAGGTGCGCAACATCGTCACGGTTGATCGCAGCCATGGATCTCCCCTGCAAAGTTCGGATTGGTTTCCGATCCATTCTAGTGGGGAAACGCAGATGCCCGTCTGACGGCCCCCAGCGGGCGTCAGACGGGCACCGTTCGCTGCCGTTGGCCGGCCCCGGAGGGCCAGCCGCAGGCAGCAACAGACTAACCGATCCCGATGGCTCCGGTCAGCATGCCGATTCCCAGCATGACCAGGGACACCACGGCGGCGCGCCACAGGACCTTCTTGTGGTGGTCACCGAGGTCCACCTTGGCGAGGGACACCAGCAGCAGGATGGCCGGGACCAGCGGGCTCTGCATGTGGAACGGCTGGCCGGTGATGGAGGCCCGGGCCATCTCGGCGGCGCCGATGCCGTAGTGCGCGGCTGTCTCGCTCAGGACCGGCAGGACGCCGAAGTAGAAGGCGTCGTTGCTCATGAAGAACGTCATGGGGATGCTGAGCAGGCCGGTGATGACTGCCATGAGCGGGCCCATGCTGGACGGGATGATCTGGACGAGCCAGGCGGACATGGCTTCCACCATGCCGGTGCCGGTCAGCACGCCGGTGAGGACGGACGCTGCCATGACCATGCTGACCACGGCCACGATCGAGGAGGAGTGTGCCACGAGCTGGGCGCCCTGGTCCTTGACCTTCGGGAAGTTGACCAGCAGGGCAATGGCGGAGCCCACCATGAAGACGTAAGGCAGCGGCACGAGGTCGGCGATCAGCATGGCCATGACGGCCACGGTCAGGCCCAGGTTGAACCAGAACAGCTTGGGGCGCAGCGTGCTGCGGTTGGGGTCCAGTGCGGTGTCCGCCATGGCGGCGTCGTGGTCGTCCACGGGCGTCTCGGTGCGTTCGAGCACGGCCACGGAACCGCCTGCGGGGGCTGCTCCGCCGGGGGTGTTGCCGTTGTGCCCACGGCCTGCGCCGGAACCGGCGGCCGGGCCGGCGGGAGCACCGCCGTCGAACTCTGCTGCGGTATCGGGCACGCCCCAGATTTCGGGTTGGGTGCTGCGGAGGCGGTTGCGCTCCTGCAGGCCAAGGATCCAGGCGAAGACGAGGACCACAACGATGCCGCCGATCAGCGACGGAATCATGGGCACGAAGACATCGTTGACGTCGATCTTCAGTGCGGTGGCGGCGCGGGCCGTGGGACCGCCCCAGGGGACGATGTTCATGGTGCCGTTGGCGAGGCCGGCGACGCAGGTGAGGACCACGGGGCTCATCTTCAGGCGCAGGTAGATCGGCAGCATGGCCGCGGTGGTGAGGATGAAGGTGGTGGAACCGTCACCGTCCAGGGAGACAGCGGCAGCGAGCAGGGCGGTGCCCAGGACCACCTTGGCCGGGTCGTTGCCCAGTTTGCGGAGGATGAACTTCACCAGCGGGTCGAACAGTCCGACGTCGATCATCAGGCCGAAGTAGATGATGGCGAACATCAGCAGGGCTGCGGTGGACGTCATGGACTTCATCGAGTCCAGGACCATGTCTCCGATGCCCAGGCCGGCACCTGCGAAAAGGCCAAAAACGGTGGGGACGATGATCAGCGCCAGCACTGGCGTCAACTTCTTCGTCATGATCAGCACCATGAACACCGCGATCATGGCGAATCCAAGTATTACCAGCACAGCCGGCTCCTTCTTGTGAACGGCACCACAGCGTTGTGATGCGTGCTACAGACTGTAGGGTGGCGGACGTCACGGCCGTGCCTTTGGCTCAATTGATTGGCATACTGCTTATTGGGAGCATTTTGCTTATTGTGCTCACGCGGTATCCGCACTAACGACGCCGCGCAGATGACGCCGTACCCAGGAAGCCGTCCGGCCCATGCCAGTCAAGGAGGATCATGCAGCGCTCCGTGCCGCGCCCGCCGCTGCGGTTCTCCACCCAGACGCTCCTGTTGCAGCTGGGCGTAGTGCTTTTGGTTGTTCTGCTCAGCGCCGCCGTCCATACCTGGCTCACCTATGACCGGGTGGGCAGCGAAGCGGAAAACCAGGCCCTGACGCTGGCACGCACAGTCGCGTCGGACCCCGAGGTGCGTGCCGACGTGCTGGCCATCAGCGGTGAAGAAGGGACTCCCCCGGCGTCTGAGCTGGCGTCCGGTCCCCTGCAGGTTTCCGCCGAAGCGGCGCGCACCCGGACCGGGGCGTTGTTCGTGGTGATCACCGACGAAGAGGGCATCCGCCTGGCCCACCCGGACCCCCAGCGGCTCGGCGAAAAAGTCAGCACCGATCCGTCCGAGGCACTGTCGGGGCAGGAAGTCACCACCCGCAATACCGGAACGCTGGGAGCATCGGCGGGAGCGAAGGTCCCGGTCTACGCCGCGGACAACTCGACTGTGGTGGGCGAGGTCAGCGTCGGCTACTCGATGGAAACGGTGGGCCAGAGCGTGGCCCGGGACATTGGACCCGTGGCGCTGACCGCCGCCGGCGCCCTGCTGGCCGGAATCCTGGGCTCGTTCCTGCTGCGCCGCCGGCTGCAGCGGCTCACGCTGGGGCTGGAACCGGAGGAGATCAGCACACTGGTCCACGACCAGGTGGCAGTGCTCCAGGGCGTGGACGACGGCGTCATCGGCGTCTCCGCCGACGGCCGCGTGAGCGTCTTCAACGCCGCGGCGCAACGCATGCTCGGGCTGCCGGACCTGGCCGGCACACGCTGGGAGGACGCCCCGGTGCCGGACCAGCTGACCGCCCTGACCAGCCCGGACCGGCCGGCCGCCGATGCCGTGGAGCTGGTGGCCGGCGGACGGGTGCTGGTGGCCAATGCCCGCAAGGCACTGCACGGGCGCGAGGACCTGGGCTGGGTGGTGATGCTCAGGGACCGTACCGAACTGCAGGAACTTACCCGGCAGCTGGACGCCGTGGGCACCATGTCCACCGCGCTCCGCGCCCAGCGCCACGAATTCGCCAACCAGCTCCACACGCTGGCGGGGTTCATGAGCATCGGAGAGCACCGGCAGGCACGCGACTACCTCGCCACCCTGGCCGCCACCGGGCCACTGAAGTTCCCCGTGGAGCAGGCCGAGCTGCTCCAGGACCCCTACCTGCAGGCCTTCGTGGGGGCCAAGGGCGTGGAGGCCGACGAGCGGGGTGTGTCCCTGCGGATCGGTCCGGAAACCCTGGTCCGGGGCCAGGTGACCGAGGCGCAGGACGTCACCACCGTGCTGGGCAACCTGATCGACAATGCGGTTAACGCGGCTGTGGCCGGTGCCGCAGCGGACAGATGGGTGGAGCTTGAGGTGCTGGACGAGCCGGGCGACGACGGCGGCACGCTGCACGTCGTGGTCGCCGACTCGGGTGACGGGCTGGCCGTGGGAACGGATACGGAGGCGGTGTTCGCTGAAGGGTTCACCACCGCCACGGGCGCGCTGAACAGGAACAACCGTAACGGCGGCGGGCAGGGCTTCGGGCTGGCCCTCGCCCGGCAACTGGCGCGCCGCCGGGGCGGGGACGTCACGGTGCTGGACCGCGGCAGCAGCGGCGGGCCCGGCGCGGTGTTCATGGCCACCCTGCCGCATACCACCGCGGGCACTGCCGCCCAGACTTCCGATGAGGGAAAGGACCACAATGGCTGACGATTTCCGGGTGCTGATCGTGGACGACGACTTCCACGTCGCCAAACTGCACGCCGCCTACGTTGACTCGGTGGCCGGGTTCCTGGCGCTGGCCCCTGTGGGGACGGCATCACTGGCATTGCAGGCCATCCACAGCCTCCGGCCGGACCTGGTGCTGTTGGACGTCTACCTGCCCGACGCTTCGGGGCTGGACCTGCTGCAGCAGCTGGACGTGGACACCGTGATGCTCAGCGCTGCGTCAGACACCGCATCCGTCCGGGTGGCATTCCGCCGCGGCGCCCTGGGTTACCTGCTGAAGCCGTTCACGGCAGATGCGTTGTCACAGCAGCTCCGGTCCTACGCCAGGTACCGGCGGCTCCTGTCCCAGCCCGGGGCCCTGGACCAGGAGTCCCTGGAACGGGCCAAGAGATCCCTCATCCCCGGGGACGTCACGCCGTCGGCCAAACCACGCTCCGCCACCGAGGCTGCGGTGCTGGATTCGCTGGAACCGGGCCAGCAGTACTCCGCCGCGGAGGTCGCGGCGCGGGTGGGCGTTTCGCGGGCCACGGCGCAACGGTACCTGTCATCGCTGGCGGACGATGGCGCCGTCGACATCCAGCTCCGGTACGGGACCACCGGCAGGCCGGAGCACCGCTACGGCCTGCCGGTGGCCTAGCTGGACCGGGAAACACTTGCCGCCGGTCCGGCAACAAAGGCAGCTTAGGCGCTCTTCTGGGCCACCAGTTCGATTTCGACCAGCATCTTGGGGTCGAGGAACGGCAGCACGTGCACCAGGGACAGGGTGGGGCGAATTTCGCCGAAGACCTCGCCGTGGGCACGGCCGGCGTCCTCCCACTGGCTGATGTCCGTCAGGTAGAGCTTGGACTGGACCACGTCCCCGTAGCCGAACCCGGCGTCCGCGAGGACATCGCCCAGTTTCTGCAGGATGAACTGCGTCTGGGTATAGAAGTCTTCGCCCACGATCCCGTTCTCGCCGCTTGCCGCGGTGGCCGAGATGTACAGGGTGTTGTCCACCTGGACGGCGCGGGAGTAGCCGAGGGACTGTTCCCAGACGGAACCGGTGCCGTAGGTTTTGCGCATAGCGGGGCCTTTCAACAATGGAATGCGGGTCGGCACCACTGTAGGGCGGCTACAGGTCCAGCCGGTAAACCAGCAGCTTTATGTCGGTTCCGGGCACGAGCCAGTCGCGTTCGGGGACCCGGCGGAAGCCCGTGGTGCGGTAGAGGCCGTGGGCGCTTTCCCAGGTCTGGCCAGTGGTGAGGGCTACGGCGTTGATGCCGGGAAGGGACCGGGCGTGCTCGATGATGGCCTCCACCATGGCCCGGCCGGCGCCGCTGCGCTGCACGGCAGGGTCTACCACCAGCATCCGGAATTCGAGCTCATCCTGCAGGGCGATGTCCGCATAGGGCTCGCCGGCCAGCGCCAGGGTTACCGATCCCACCACCGCTCCCCCGCGTTCGGCGACCCAGATGGTGGCCTGGCCGGCGCGGTCCGCCACGTCCTGGACCTTGACCATGTAGGGGTGCGCGGCGTCCTCGAAGTAGCCGGCGGCCAGGTAGGAATCGCGGGTGATGCGGGCAACGGCGTCGTAATCCGATTCGACGGCGGTGCGGATGGTTATCTGCGGATGCACCCGTCAATGGTAGTGCTGCCGGGCGCGCCGGCGGACGGAAACAGCGTTTTCCGTGATTGAACTATCACTCTTCGGTTGCGCCGGGGCCGGGCGTCCCGTCAGAGCGGGAACCTGCCCGAAAGCTCCAGGCCGGCAGCACAGGTCCAGGCGTCCAGCCGTTCCTGGTCTGAAGGGCCGCCGTCCAGCGGACTGGTGAGCCGCGGACGCCGCACCCAGCACCCGGCTTCCTCGGCGATGAGGGCGCCGGCCGAGAAGTCGTGCTCGTTCAGGCCCCGTTCGCCATAGGCGTCGTGCGTCCCGTCGGCCACCATGCACAGGTCCAGCGCCGCCGAGCCGAGCCGGCGGACGTCGGCGAAGCCGTCGGCCAGTTCGGCGAACTGGGCGGCCTGCTGGGACCGGACCGCGGGGTCGTAGCTGAAGCCCGTGGCCAGGATCTGCCCCGTCCGGCCCGGCACCGGACCGTCCAGCCGGGTGGTCCGGCCGCCTTCCTCCAGCCAGGCGCCGGCGCCGCGGGCAGCGTAGTAGACGCGGCCCAGGGCGGGGGCGTTGACGACGCCGGCCAGCCAGGCGCCGTCGGCATCAGCCACTGCCACGGAGGTGGCGTAGTAGACGATGTTCCGGATGAAGTTGGTGGTGCCGTCCAGCGGGTCGATGGACCAGCGGTAGCCGGTGGGGTTCGCGGGGCGCGTGGTCCCGTGCTCTTCACCGGTGATGCTGTCCCCCGGGCGGGCGGCCGTGATGACCTCCCGCACGGCGTTCTCCGCCGCCAGGTCGAAGGCGGTGACCCAGTCGCCGGCTGCCCCCTTGTTGCTGACGCCCAGCGCTTCGCCGTTCCGTCCCGAGAGGACCCGGGCACCGGCCCGGGCTGCCTCCTTCGCGACGTCCAGGAATTCCTCCGGCCCGGTCATGCCTTCTCCTCCACTGCTGCTGCCTTCTCTTCTTCCAACGCGGCGCTCTCCTCCGAGGTGTCTTCGACGTCCGTTTCCGCGGCGTCCCCCACCGCGGCCGGGCCGCCGTCGAGCAGCAGCCGGAAGCCGTCCTCGTCCAGCACGCGGATCCCCAGCTGTTCCGCTTTGTCCAGCTTGGTGCCGGCGCTTTCGCCGGCCACCACGTAACTCGTGTTCTTTGAGACGGACCCGGAGGCCTTGCCGCCGCGGACGAGGATGGCTTCCTTGGCTTCGTCCCGGCTGAAGTTGGGCAGCGAGCCGGTCACCACCACGGTGAGCCCTTCCAGGGTGCGCGGCGTGGACTCGTCCCGCTCATCCTCCATCCGGACGCCGGCGGCAGCCCACCGGTCCACGATCTCGCGGTGCCAGTCCTCGGTGAACCATTCCTTCAATGCGGCAGCGATAGTGGGCCCCACCCCGTCGACGTGGGCCAGTTCCTCCTCGGAAGCTGCCCGGATCCCGTCCATGGTGCCGAAGGCCTGGGCGAGTGCACGCGAGGCGCGGGGACCCACGTGCCGGATGGACAACGCCACCAGCACCCGCCACAGCGGTTGGCTCTTGGCCTTGTCCAGTTCCTTGAACAGCTTCTCCGTGCTGGCAGTGGGTTTCGACGGGGACTTTGCCGTGCCCTTGCTGTAGAAGTAGGGCACCAGCTCGTACTCGCCGGTGGCAATCCCCTTGGACCGCTTCTCGCGCCGGATCTTCACGTCGGCGAGGTCTTCCCGGGTGAGGTCAAACAGTGCGGCCTCCGATGTCAGCGGCGGCACGTCCGGCTCGGCGGGCTGCGTCAGCGCAATCGCGGCTTCCCAGCCCAGCGCCTCAATGTCGAACCCGCCCCGTCCGGCGAGGTGGAAGACCCGCTCGCGGAGCTGGGACGGGCAGGACTTCCCGTTGGGGCAGCGGATGTCCACGTCCCCTTCCTTGGCCGGTGCCAGCGGCGTGCCGCAGGCCGGGCACTCGGTGGGCATCAAGAAGTCGCGTACGGGCGGATCCTGCTGGTCGCGCAGGGCCAGGACCGGCCCCACGATTTCGGGGATGACGTCGCCTGCCTTGCGGAGGACCACGATGTCGCCGATCTTCACGCCCTTGGCCTTGACCACGTCCTGGTTGTGCAGGGTGGCCATTTCCACCGTGGAGCCGGCCACCTTGACCGGTTCCATCATGCCGAAGGGGGTCACCCTGCCGGTGCGGCCCACGTTGACCTGGATGTCGAGGAGCTTGGTGTGCACTTCCTCCGGCGGGTATTTGTAGGCCACCGCCCAGCGCGGCACCCGGGTGGTGTAGCCCAGGGCACGCTGGGTGGCGAAGTCGTCCACCTTGATGACGATGCCGTCGATTTCGTGGAGGAGTTTGTGGCGCTGCTCGCCGTACTTGCTGATAAACCCCAGCACGTCGGCGCGGGCCTCCAGCACTTCGAAGTAGGGGCTGACGGGCAGGCCCCATTCCTTGAGCAGGGCGTAGGTTTCGGACTGGCTTCGGGCTTCGAGGCCTTCACGGGCGCCGATGCCGTGGACGAACATCTTCAGCGGCCGCTTGGCGGTTTCGGCCGGGTCCTTCTGCCGGAGCGAGCCTGCCGCGGCGTTACGTGGGTTGGCCAGCGGGGCCTTGCCCGCTTCGATCAGTGCCTCGTTGAATTCTGCAAACGCCTTGGAGGGGATGAACACCTCGCCGCGGACTTCCACTTCGGCCGGGTAGCCTTCGCCGCGCAGCTGCTGCGGGATTTCCTTGATGGTGAGGACGTTGTGGGTGATGTCCTCACCCGTGGTGCCGTCGCCGCGGGTGGCAGCGCGGACCAGTTTCCCGTCGCGGTAGAGCAGGTTGACTGCGAGCCCGTCGATCTTGAGTTCGGTCAGCCAGGCGGCCCTGGCGGTGCCGTCCCCCAGCTTGGCGATGCTGGCTTCGGCCCGGTTGAGCCAGGCCTCAAGCTCCTCGATCGAGAAGACGTCCTCGAGGCTGTACATCCGCTGCAGGTGTTCGACGGCGGCAAAGGCCGCGGAGGCTTCCCCGCCCACTTCCTGGGTGGGCGAGTCATTGGCCACCAGCTCCGGATGCAGCGCCTCGATCTCTTCCAGGCGGCGGAACAGGGTGTCGAACTCGGCGTCGGACACCAGGGGTGCGTCGTCCTGGTAGTACGCGAACCGGTACTTCCTGATGAGGTCCGACAGGTTCTCGTATTCCTCCCGGATGGCATCGGACGGGGTGCTTTCACGTCCGTTCTGCGCGGCGGTCCCGGTGGCGGTCTGTTCTGCGGTGCCTTCTCCTGTGCTCACAGACCTATCTTGCCCTACTGGTACGACAGCCAGCCGTGTCAGTGCGTGCGCGGGCGGTTCCTGATCCACCAGGCGAACGCCCCGCCGCCGGTGCCCACCAGCAGGACGCCCGCGGCCACCGCGGGAAGGTCGGGGCCGCCGCGGCCGGACAGCTCCGCACGGGACACGGCAGCGGCCTGGGTTGCCCTGGCGGAGGTGGTCACCGGAGTGTCCCAGCCGGAGTCCGACGACGGCGCACCGGACGTGGGGGCGGCGCCGCCCGGGCTGGTGGCGCCTTCGGGAGGGCCTGCGGACGTTGCCGGAGCGGAGGCCTGTCTTTCCGGGTTCGTGCCTTCGGTGCCCGGGCCACCTGTTGGGGTTGGGCCGCTGGTCGCCGGCGGCGCAGCGGGACCTGTGGACGTGGGGGCAGCCGACGTCGGCAGGACCGGCTGCGGCGCGGGAGAGGACGGTGTTGGTGGGCCAGGCCGGTCGGCCGGCTTCGTCCTGGTGGGCCTGACGGGCTCGGTGGCAGGGCTGGTGGGTTCCAGGCTGCAGTCGTCTCCGCAGTCGGGTGCGGTGGTGGCGGTCGCCGATCCTGTGGGTTCAGGCGGGTCGGCCAGGGCTGCGCCTCCGGCGGGGAGGCTTATCGAGGCGGCCAGGACAGCTGCGGACGCCGTGGCGAGGACAGCGCGGAGCGCCGGAGAAGAGGGGGGCATTGTTACCTTTCAGGGCCCGCAGTCCCCCGCTGCGGCTATCTGGTGCCTTTCCAGTCTTCTATAACGCGCCGAAGGGCCGCAAATCCATCGATTGTGCGGCCCTCCCGTGGTATGGGCTTCAGTCCCGGTTTTCCGGCGGCAGAGCCACCTGGATTTTCCGGGCCTTTCCGCGGCCCACAATGTACCCGCGGCCGGGGATGAACTCGGGGCTGACCCGTCCCAGCGAGGTGTTCAGCAGGCTGTCACCCTCGATGTCACCGGGGTTGAGCAGCAGGCCCCGGCGGCCGGACTTGAACGGCTGGGCGAGCTGCCAGGCCGAGGACCAGGTGGACGACTCGGACTCGCCGACCACCCACTGATCAGCCTTGATGGAGGCCGTGACCAGCTGCGCCATGCCGGATTCGGCCATGGTGTCGGTGAACTCCGTCAGGCCCTCGATGAAGATGGCCAGCCGTCCCGGGTTGCCGGAGGAATGCTCCACGAGGTCCTCCACCACTTCGGCGAGGTCGTCCGGACCCACCACTGAGCGGTTCCACAGCGGCAGTGAAGCAACCGCGGAACGGCGGGCACCGATGTAGATCAGTTCCACCTGCGGGTTGGAGCGGCGGAGGGCGTAGGCAAGGGTGACCAACGCCACGGTCCGGCCGGCGCCCGGAGGGCCGCCCACCAGCAGCGGTCCGCGGGCCATGATCTCGGCGGGCTGGAGTGTTTCGTCATCGACGCCGATGACCGGCAGTTCCGGACTGCCGGCGGGAAGGACGTCCAGGTCCACCTGGTCCGGGAGCCGCTCAATGCCGGGGGCGGTGTCCAGCCCCTGGCGGAGCATCGCTTCACTGAGCTTGTGGACTTCGCGCGCCTGCAGCGCCAGGTTGGAGTTCCCGCCCAGCACGGCAAGCTGGACTTCCAGCCCGTCCAGCAGCCCGCGCCCCGGCGGAGACGTGGCGCCGAGGACGTCCCGGGGAACGTCCATCGAGATGTAATCGTCCTCGGAGGACATGCGCAGCACCAGGCGCCGCTGGATGGAGGCAAGCAGCGATGCCGGGACGGCGTTGGGACGGTCGCCGGAGACCACCAGGTGGATTCCGAGGGTACGGCCGTCGGTGGCCAGCTGGAGGAAGATGTCCCACAGCCCGGACAGGCGGCTGTGTTCGTAGGCTTCGCGGAACGCGGACATGCCGTCCACCAGGACGAAGATCCGCTTTTCGTCCGGCCGGTTGGCCAGCCTCCGGTACTCGACAATGGTGGACGCCCGGACCTCGGCGAAGCGGGCGGAACGCTGTTCGGCGATGTCCCGCAGCAGGCGCAAAAGCCGCCCCACGCGTTCGACGTCGTCGCCGTTGATGACTTCACCCACGTGCGGCAGCTCTTCGAGCATCCGCAGGCCTGACGAGCCGCAGTCGATGCCGTACACGTGCACAGGGCCGCCGCGGGGCGTCACCGCCGCGGCGATGGCAATACCGCGCAGCGCTGCGGACTTGCCCGAGCCGCCCGTGCCGTAGATGGCCATGTTGCCGTCCCGGTCCGGTTCGTAGAACACGGTGGGCTGGTCCTGCCGGACGGGGTCGTCGGCCACACCAAGGAGCAGTTGCTCGTCCGTACGGGGGTTGGGCAGCTTGGAGAAATCGTAGGTCTTGGCAAGCTCGTCCAGCCACGGCTTGCGGGGCGCGTCGATGGCAAGGACGTCCGCCGCCCGCACGATGTTGGCTGTCATCCGGGCAATGTCGTTGGGCCCTGCGGGTTCGGCCGCTGCAGGCTTTTCCGGCGCGGGCGCCTCCCAGCTTGAGCCCGAGCCGAAGGCCATCTCCACAATGTCGATCTGCGGCCGCTGCGGTTTCTCCGTGGTCCAGCCGCCGGCGTAGCCGGTCTGGAAACCCTGGATCCTGCCCGGGCCGGTCTTCGCGGCTCCGCGGCCCGGAATGCCCGGATCGAAGTACGCCGCGTCCGGGACGCCCAGGATATCCGTGGCGTCATCCTCGTCTGCCATGCGCAGCGCCACGCGCAGGTTGGTATTGGCACGCAGGCTGTCCTTGATGACGCCGGCCGGGCGCTGGGTGGCCAGGATGAGGTGCAGGCCCAGCGACCGTCCGCGGGCGGCCACATCCACCACGCCGTCCACGAACTCGGGAACTTCGTTGGCGAGCGCCGCGAATTCGTCCACGATGATGATGAGGTACGGCGGCGCGTCGGGATCGGCTTCGCGCTGCAGGGCCAGCAGGTCCTTCGCTTTTTTCCGGTTCAGCAGCTGCTCGCGGTAGTGGAGTTCCGCGCGCAGCGACGTCAGTGCCCGCCGCACCAGGTGCGGGGACAGGTCGGTGACCAGGCCGACGGTGTGCGGCAGGTTGATGCAGTCGGCGAACGCAGCACCGCCCTTGTAGTCCACGAACAGGAAGCTGACCCGGTCCGGGCTGTAGGCGGATGCCATGCCCATCACCCAGGACTGCAGGAACTCTGACTTGCCGGCACCGGTGGTACCGCCCACCAGGGCGTGCGGCCCTTCGTTCTTCAGGTCCAGGTACAGCGGTTCGATGCCCTTGGACCCCACCAGCGCCCGGAGCGTGCCGTTGTCCTTGCGGTTGGCCACTGCAGAGGAGTGCACGGAGTTGTTCTCCGACCATCGCTCGGCCACGGCCTGCGGGTTGTCCAGGAAGTCCTTGCCGATCAGCGTGGCGTAGGACACGGCGCGCGGCAGGTCGGAGTCATCGTTGACGGGCTTGCCCACGTCGACCACCGGCGCGAGCATGCGGGCCAGCTGCCCGGCCAGCTCGGCGTCGACGCTTTCGCAGCTCACCGGGTAGGTGTGCCGGCCCAGGCGGACCTGGCCGGTGGTGGTGCCGTGGTCGCCGTCCACCACCATGAAGTCCCGGCAGGCAGCAGGGAGTGCCTGGATGTCGGTGGCCACCCACATGACGTGTACGCCCGAGTCCGGTCCCCGTTCGGCGAGCCGGGTGAGGCGCCCGCGGTCCACCGGCGCGTCGTCCTCCACGATCAGCAGCACCGTGGGCAGCACGGGTGTTTCGAGTTCGTGCTTGGCGGGGTCCATCTCCTGGCGCAGCTCAGGTGCCTGCCGCTTTACTGCGGCCTCCCGCGCGTCGAGCAGGTCTTCAAGCCGGGCCAGCAGCGATGAGCCGCCGGCGGACCCTGCGGCGAGATGGTCTCCGGACAGTGGGCTGTGGCCGGAGCCGACGTGCGGCAGCCACTGCAGCCATTCCCACCGCTCCCGGGACTGCGCCGAGGTGATGGCCGTGAGGACCACTTCGGCGGGCGAGTGGAGGCCTACCAGCTGCAGGACGATTCCGCGGGCCACGTCATCCACCAGGCCGCGGGCGCCGGCGATGCCCAGGGACCCGGAGGTGCGCAGCTGCGAGACGATGGGGACGCCTTCGATCTCCCGGAACTGTTTCAGGCAGTCCTGGATTTCGCGGGCGTACTGCACCTCGGTGTCGTTGTTGGACGGTTCTTCGAGCCGGACCCGGGACGGTGCGGTGCCCAGCCCGAACCGCAGCCCCAGGAAGGTTTTGTGTTCGGGGCGGTGCGTCCACAGCAGCGGGCCGAGCTTATAGATCGCGTCCACGGTGTCGCTGACGGACGGTGCTTCCTGCAGCCGGACGGCACGCTCTACCTTCTGCAGCTCGGTGATGTCCTCCCGGAAGGCGGCCATCGACGCGCGGAAGTGCTTGTGGCCCTCCTTCTGCTGCTTCCTGTTGCGCATCTTCTGGTCCACGTAGTGGCCGATGATGAACAGCGGCATCATCATCATGAAGATCACCGAAAGCGGGTTGCGGGTGACCGCGAAGATGACCCCGCCCATCATCAGCGGCGCAATCAGCATGATGTAGGGGAACGGGTGGTCCTCCGGCCGCTTGGGCCCGGACGGGACCACGCGCTTGGGTTCCTCGAACCGCGGAACCACCCGGGGCGAACGGTTGAAGTCCACCAGGGGCGACGTCGGTGCTGCCGCCCGGTTGTGGCCCAGCGGCACCACCGTGACGGTGGTGTCGCCCAGGGTGACGGTGTCGGACGAGTTGAGCCGGGCCCGGGTCACCGGCAGGCCATCCATGAGCAGGCCGTTGGCGGAGTTGGTGTCAACGATTTCGACGCCCTCGGCCACCGTGATGCGGGCATGCCGCTTGGAGGTCAGGGGGTCGGTGAGCCGGATGTCCACGTCGCGGTCCCGGCCGATGTAGCTGGTGCCGGTGGGCAGCGAAAATTCCTTGCCGACGTCGGGCCCGGACAGCACGCGCAGGGTGGCGGCGGCGGGACCGCGTCCGGCGCCGGCCTCGTGGAACTGGTCGCTGACCTGGGCCAGCGAGACCACCGAGCCGGGCCGCAGGCCGGACTCCAGGAGGTTGTCTTCGCGTGCCAGGACGTTGCCGCTGATGCCGCCGCCAACGAAGGCTTCGTCGATGCGCAGGGACAGGTTGTCCGGTGCGGGGCGTCCCTTTCGGTCCGGGTCCGCAGCCCACAGGACGGTGGCAATGTCCGCCACGGTGGCCAGGCCGTCCACGGTGACGGCCAGGTCCTTGGTTTCCGCCGGGTCCCGGCGGAGTGTCAGCCGGATCCTCATCCTTCGTCCACGCCCCTCATCTTTTCCAGCAGGTACAGGTCATCCGGGGTCACCAGGTGGGAGGTAACGGCGTGCTCCACGAGGCGGGCGCGCCGGTTGGTGGCGAGCTTGCCGCCACCGCCGCGCAGGCCCACCACGCCCACGCGGTCGAGTTTGTCGCAGACGTTGTCGAGTTTGCGGTTGAACCTGGTCAACGCCCAGCCAAGGGTCTTCGCGGCGGCAGCCGACGACGGGATGGCGCTGAAGCCGGTGCCCTCGCGCCGCAGCATGGGCTCCGCCAGTGCCACGATCAGTGCTTTCTGGGAGTCGGTGAACACCACCGGGCCGATGGTGGTGTCGCCGCTGCTGTCACCGTCCCTGGCTTCCTGCCGGAAGGACGGGGTCTTCAGGTGGACGGCGAACTCGTAGGTGGTGGGCCCGGCCGTAAAAATGATGTTGGTGTGGCTGAAGACCAGCGGGATCCGGGCACCCGGCGCCAGCCAGGCCTGCATCCCGCCGGACGCGTCAGCGACCGTGGCGGACAGCATGCCGCCCACGTTGCTGAGCCACCAGATGCCGTCGTAGCGGGCAACCTGCAGGAACTGCCGGTGCAGGTACGGATTGTCGTCCACTTCAAGATCGCCCTCGCGGCCGATATTGAAGACGTCCTCATCCGAGGGCTCGTACCATTCACCACAGAAATCTATTGCTAGATCCCCCATATTCTGTGCCTCCTCAAGAGCGAAAGTGTTAATGCGGCCGGCGTGCTTGCCGGCACAACGGACTGGCAGGCACGCGTGCCTGCCGTCATGAGCCGGTGCAGGCGATGGAACCCTGTTCCAGCGGGGAGAACGCGCCGTCGGTGCGGACGATCATTACCTGGACGCAGGTCTGCCCCGAGGGGTTTGCCTTGACCTGGACCGGCGGCTGCGCCACTGACTGGAACTCGCCGCCGCCGCCGATGGTGTAGACGCGCCATTTGTAGCTGTCGCCGTCCTTGGGCTGCGGGTTCTTCCAGGTGAACGCCACGTTGCCGTCACTGCCGGCGGCCCCGGCCAGCCCTTCGACGTCGGGGACGGTTCCGTTATCCAGGGCGTCCGCGGGCGGCTTGGATACCTGCTGGGTTTCCACCGCCTTGGGCGTCCCGCCGCCGGAGTTGGCCGCCACGATGCCCACCACCGCAGCAAGGGCCAGGATGGTGCCGCCGGCGATGGCGAGCCACAGGTTGCGCTTGCCGTGGTCCTGCTCCGGCGCTTCCCCAGGCCCTTCGGCCGGCCGGTCACTTGCCGCGGGCCGGTGGACGGTGGCGTCGGCGGAGCTGGTGTGTGCGTCCTCGGCGCCGTGGACCGTCGCCCCGTAGTTGGGCAGGGAGCCGCCGCTGCCGCGCAGGACGGTGGACTGGGACCATTCGTGCGGGCCGTCGCCGTCCGTTGCCTCCTTGCCGAAGATACTCCCGGGAACGCGGGCCTGCGTTGCCGCGTTGCGTCCTTCCGCCGTGGCGGGCGGCCAGGTTCCGGCTACGGGGGCGGTAAAGCGCGACGGCGGCGCGCCGGTTTGGCTGCCCGGCCCCGCCGTTGTGTTTCCGGTGCCGGTGGTCGAGGCGCCTCCTGCCCCGGAGCCTGGAGCCTGCGGCCACGTGCGCGCCGGGAAGGTGGGGGCGCTGCCGGTCCGCTCCGGGTCGATCGACGCGATGCTCCGGACCCGGGTCTCCTCGGTGCCCTCGTCCGGGTGGTTCTCTTCCTGCTGCGGTTCTTCGAGGACCTCGAAGGGGGTGACGGAGAGGTTCAGTTCCGCCTGGATGCGCTGCAGGGCCAGGGCGAACGCGTGCGCGGAGGAATACCGTGACTGGGGCGACTTGGCCATGGCGGTGGCCAGGGCAAGCTCCAGGGATTCGGGCACGTCCGCACGGCCCAGGCGCGGCAGCGCGGTGTTGCTGATGCGGTTGATCAGTTCCCGCTGGGAGGTGTCCGCACCAGGCATCACGAACGGCGAGCGGCCGGCCAGGAGTGTGTAGAGCGTGGCACCGAGAGCCCAAACGTCCACCATGATGCCGTCCACGCTTCCGTCGCGGAACTGTTCGGGCGGGGACCACGGGATGGACATGCCGGAGTCGTCGTCGCTGTCACCGGCGAGGGTGCCGGAAATGCCGAAGTCGGTCAGCGCCGGGCGGTTGTAGTCCGTCACCAGGATGTTGGCGGGCTTGATGTCGCGGTGGGCAATGCCTGCCCGGTGGGCCGTTTCGACGGCGGAGGCCACCTGGATGCCGACGGCCAGCACCTCGTCCACGCTGAACCGCTGGCGGCGGTAGCGCACGTCCAGGCTGGGCCGGGAGCAGTACTCCATGGCCAGGTACGAGTGCCCGTCATCCGTCACCTCCGCTTCGAAGATGGTGACGATGTAGGGGTGGGAGGACAGCTGGGCCATCAGGTTGGCTTCGGACTCGAAGCGGCGGCGGGCGCCCTCGGTCTTCAGGTCCGAGAGCAGCACCTTGACGGCCACTTTGCGGCGCGGCCTGTCCTGCTCGTAGAGGTAGACGTCCGAGAACCCGCCGGAACCGAGCAGGCTGATGTAAGTGAACCCCGGGATGCGGGGCGGCGGCGCTACGGGCCGTTTGGAACTCAAGGAATCTCCTCAAAACGCAGCGAGATGTTGTCGCCCAACTCGGCGATGTCACCGTCCAGCAGGATGGCCATCTCGTTCTGGGCCAGGCGCCGCGGGGGCTGCCCCTGCCGCACCAGGACTGTGCCGTTGGTTGCCTTGAGGTCGCACAGCATGACGTGCCAGCCTTCCAGCCGGACCTCCACGTGGGACCTCGAGATGTCGCCGCCGGGGCTGGGCACCTGGACCAGGCGCGGCATGCCGCCGCCCTGGACCCGGGAGACTGATGGCTGCCGGCCGATCACCAGGGACTGGTCAAGGTCCAGCAGTTCTCCGGTGGACAGGCGCATCCGGCCCAGGCGGGGGCGGCCCACCTGCACGGCGTCCTGGGGCAGGGACGCCCCGCACTCGGTGCAGGCCGAGCGGATGGGCGGGTTGGCATGGCCCTGCGGGCACACCCGGGCCAACACCAGCGGACCGCTGGCCGGAGCTGAGCCGTCCGTGTCCGGGCCGCCTGAAGTGGCAGGTGCCGGCTGCGCGGTGGGGAGGCTGCTTTTCATGACTGTCTGGCCGTCATGGTCATCGTCGAAGTCGGTGGCCGACGGCCCTGCCCCGGGTGCCGCCGGGTAGCTGTTCGGTTGTGCTGTTCCCACCTGCGGTGCCGGCGTGGGCGCTCCGAAAGCCGGTGGTTCTGCCGGCGGCGTCCCGTTCGAAACCGGTGCCGGGGTGAATGGCTCCGGGGCAGGTGCTTGCGCGTTCCCCGCTGCCCCTGTCCGCCAGGGCACTGACTCGATGAGCAGGCCTGCGGCTGGCTTGGGTGCCGCGGCTGGAGGAGGACCTGCTGCCTCCTGGCCTGCCGGTGCCTCGGCTCCGTTGTGCGGCAGCGGAGGCTCCGGGGCCCGCTGGTCAGCAGCGTCCGCGTCGGCTTCGATGGCAGCCTGCGGGGCCTCGGCTTCGATGGCGGGTGCGGACCCGTGGTCCTCTTCGGCCGGTTCCTCGCGGACCGCAGCGTCTTCGATGTTCCGCATGACCGTCCGCTCCCACAGGTGGTCATAGGAACTGGTCAGGTCGATGGCCGCAGGCAGGTCAGCTGCCCCGGGAACTGCCGCTTCGGCATCACGGTCCGCGCCGTCCATGTCCAGCCCGATGGCTTCGGGTTCCGCGCCGCCGGTTTCACCGGAGGCGTTGTCCGCCTCGCCGTCTTCGGCCGATCCATTTACGGCAGGATCATTGTCACCGGCGCCGGCTTCGCCCGTACCTGCATGCTGCGCGCCACCGTGTTCGGCGTATTCGCCGTCCTCGTCAAGGACGGCGTACACGGTCTCGACGGAAACTTCCGGGAGGACTTCAGCGGTCCCGGACGAATCGACGGCAACAGCTGCCGCCGGAGTGTCCGCAACGGCAGAATCGGCGGCAGTGTCCGCGGCGGTCTCAGGCGCCGGGACTGCTGCAGTACCGGCAGCATCGGCAGCGGGGACGCCCCCACCGTCCGGAACAGCAGCAGCACTTGGAGCTTCCAGCGCGCCCTGCCCGGCATCAGCGCCCAGTCGGATGGCCTGCAGCAGCACCATGCCCTCCCCCAGCCGGAGCTCTGGCTGGCCGGTTTCGCCTGCGCCCGGGATCATCAGGGTGCAGGCGCCCGGAACGGCGAAACTGCGTTCGCTCCAGGTGGTGACGTCGCGGCCGTTCAGCTCTGCGGGTCCTTCGGGTGTTTCGACCGAGAGTTCCAGTCCGCCCCGAAGGAATACCCGCAGCGGTCCTGAGAAGTCCAGGATGGCGAACGGCGGAATGCGGGACAGGTTTCCGCCGGCGCTGCCGGTGATGGCCTGCAGGACTTCATAGACTTCGGTTTTCCCGGCAATGAGGTTCCACACGGAATCGGCGAGGGCCGGCGGCGTATCGGGTCCGAGGATGACCGCCGTGTGGGAGCGGACGATGCCCAGCCAGGTGCCGGGGATGTAGCTGGTGCCGGTCATCGCGGGACCTCCGCACCGTCGTCGGGATCCTGGCCTGCGGCGTGTTCCTGCCCTGCAGGGTCTTGCTGTGCTGCGTCGCCCTCCTGTTGGGGAAGAGGCTGGGTTGTGGCCTGCACGGCTTGTCCGCGGGGCAGCGTGACCTCGTCTTCAGCGGACGGGTCCCGCCGCGGAGCCGTGGTGGCAGCGCCGGCGTCGTTAAGGACGTTGCGGGCGTCCACCACGATCACCGTGATGTTGTCCCGCCCGCCGCTGCGCAGCGCGGCCTGGATCAGGGCGTCGACGGCGTCCTGGGGGTGGCCGGCGGTGCTGAGGATGCGGTGGATGTGCTCGTCCGTCAGTTCGGAGGTGAGGCCGTCGGAGCAGACCATCACCCGGTCCCCTTCCTCCACCGGAAGCAGCCAGTAGTCCGCTTCGGTTTCGTCCCCTGTTCCCAGCGCCCTGGTGACCACATGGCGGCGGGGATGCACCGTGGCCTGCTGGGGCGTGATTTCGCCGGCGTCCACGAGTTCCTGGACTTCCGAGTGGTCCACGCTGATCTGCTCGAACCGGCCCTGGCTGAGGCGGTAGGTACGGGAGTCGCCGATGTTCATGACCAGCCAGTACGGCATGCCCATCTGCTCCACCACCACCGCACCGGTCAGCGTGGTTCCCGCCCGGGCACCCGTGGCTTCCCTGATGGAGTTGTCGGCGCGCAGGAGGTACTGCTGCAGGACCGCGGCCGTGACGCTCCGGTCCCCCGTGGACAGCTGCGGAATCGCTGCCAGGGTCCTGACGCAGATGCCGCTGGCAATCTCGCCGGCCTCGTGGCCGCCCATGCCGTCGGCAACGGCGAAGACCGGATCCGACGCGATGAAGGAATCCTCATTCAGCTCGCGGCGGAGTCCCCGGTCCGTTCCGTAGCCGCAGTTGAGGCTCAGGCCGGGGCCAGGCTGCGTGGTGGAGGGAACACTGGCGGGCTGTTGGTTCATGCCTGTCCTAGGTAAAAGGTCCGGTCGCCAAAGTGGACGCTGGAACCGGGGGAAACGAAAGTCGGGACACCTGCCGCAAGGGGCGTACGGAGTCCGTCGGGCGTGGTCACGGCGCTGCCGTTGGTGGAGTTCCGGTCGGTCACCCAGATGCCCGCACCGTCAGTCAGGACGTGCAGGTGGGTCTTCGAGATGGACCGTCCGGGGTCGTCGACGGCGAGGAGCTGGGCATGCTGTTCGCCTGCGGAGCCCACGGGGTTGCGGCCCACCAGGACGCTGCGGTCAAGCTGGAAGTCGCGGCCGTCGTCGAGCCTGATCCGCAGCACGGCGACAGGCGCCGGGCCGGCGGTGCCAGGACGCACCTGGGTGCGTTCGACGTCGTCGTCCACGTGCGGCTGCCCCGGAGGCTGCTGTCCGGCGAACTGCTGTCCCGTGCCCTGCTGCCCGGCCTGCCATGCTGCCGATGGTGCAGGAGCGGCGTCCGGCGCCGGACTGCCCGGCGGTGCAAAGGACGCGGGCGAGGTGTAGGACACGGTCTGTGCGGGGATGGTCCGGCCGTCGGGCTGGATTGCCGGTGCCGGATGGGGCTGGACCGGCGCTGGGGCGACGGCAGGTGCTGCAGCCGGTGCTTGGGGGGCGATGACCTGGGGCGCGCGGGCACCCGCGACGGGCGAGAGCACCTGCTGGACGGGCGGCAGGTCCAGCGGCGCGAAGCTGTACGGGCCCTGGATGCCGCCCGTGGTGATCGGATCACGGCCCGCCTTGACGTCGAAAACGAGCGTCTTGGCGGCATTGTCATGCCAGCCGCGCAGGCGCCCGCCTTTGTCCCAGGTATTGGAAACCACTACCAAAACGGCCCAGACGGCCGCCACCAGGAGCAGCGGCCCCAGGATGAAGAAGGCGGCGTCGAACCACTTGAAGACCACCACCAGGACGGCGCCAATGAGCGTCAGCAGGACGCCGGCACCGGTCAGCAGGCCGCGCACGAACACCCCGCCGGCGCCAGGCGCGTAGCCGTCATTGTCGGTGCTGCGGATCCCCATCAGGAGGTTGCCGGGCGTTTTGCCCGTCCGCGCTTCCAGGCCTGCCAGCACGGCTGCGTAAACCAGGGTGATGCCCAGTCCAATGCCGCCGAACAGCACCAGAGACGCGGTGTCGTAAATGATGAAGCCGCCGCTGCGGGTGCGGGTGATCCCTGCGAAGCCAATGGCGAACGTCACCACCAGGACCGCCAGCGGGAACAGCCAGTCCACTACGGCAGCCCCGAGCCGCTTGCCCGCAGTTGCCGGGACAAGCTGAAGGTTTCCTGCCATTCCTGTTCCTCCCCCTGGCGCAGCGGCCGCCCCTGCCGGACCCGTGCTGCTCCCCTGTACCGCTGCCGCGTTCGCGATGCCCGCGGCAGAAAGTGCCTGGGGCATTTGTACTACCGGGATAGTACCGGGAATCGGCGGCCGGTGCGCGGCAAGTGGCGCCGCCCGGACGTCCGTCCCCTGGTACGGCGCGGTGCCGGCGCCGGTCTGGGAGCCGGGGTTGGGGCCGGCACCGGGTCCGGGAGCCTGCTCCTGGTTGCGGAGGCTCCGTGCCGACCGGTTGGGCAGCGGCGCCCCGCATGAGGTGCAGAAAGCGGCGCCCGTGCGGATGTTTTGCTGGCAGCGCGGGCATCGCTCGGCGTTGGGGGTCACTGCGGTTTGGGTCCTTGCGTTGGGGGTTCTTCAGGGGCAGGTGCGCTGGTGCCGGCTGATGGCGTGCCGGGTCCGTCCGCGGGCGGACCGGCAGGCGGACGACGGCGGCCCGCGGCTTTCCCGAACGGCAGTGCCGGAAGTTTGAACCGGCGTCCGCCGCTGCCGGCGCTGTCCTTCGTGTTCAGGGCGGTGCGTGCATCGGACAGGAGCGACCGCGGTGAGAACCGGGCCTGCTGGCGGCGCCAGAAACCCACCGTGGCTGTCATTTCCTTCAGCGACCCGTCCACGATGGTCCAGTACTCACGCACCTCATCCTCGCTGGGTTGCCCGGCGCCGAAGATCGAGGCGTCGGCGCGCCGCGCCAAAGTCGTGGTGGCGGACTGGCTTCCCGGGAACGCCTCGGCCAGGACCGCGGCGCTCTCCCGGCGCGTGGCCCGCGTGTCGACGGCGGCACCCATGTCGGTGGCCAGGCTGACCACTTCACTCCATCCCCCGCCCACGCGCTGGGCAGGGTCACCCGCGCTGAAACGCGACTTCCGGCGTCGTGATTTCAACAACGCAACCAGCAGCAGCGGCAACGCGAGGATGGCCAGCGGGATCAGCGCCACACCGAGGGCGCTGAGCAGCGCACCCCAGAACAGCCAGGGGTTGTCCTTCTTCTGGTCCGCGTCCAGCGCATCCGGTGAGGAGTCCGGCGGAAGGTCCGCCGGCTCCTGCGGCGGGGGCGGCGGCTGCAGCACCTGCGGCTTGGGCTTGGACTTGTTCTCCGGGTCCGGCGGGATGGGAACATTGTCCTTGGGCGGGGTGGGATCGAAGCTGACCCAGCCAACGCGTTCAAACGCGACTTCCACCCAGGCGTGGACGTTCTTGCCGGTGATCCTGACCTCGCCGGCACCATTCTCGGGGCTCGTGGGGTCGGGGTAGAAGCCCATGACCACCCTGGACGGGATGCCCAGGTGGCGCAGCATCAGGGACATCGCCACGGCGTACTGTTCGTCGTCACCCAGCATCTGCTTGGCCGTCAGCAGGTTGCGGATGCGTGCCGAGCCGTGGCCGGAGACGCTGGGGAGCTGCCCTTCGCTGACCAGGCCGTTGCTGAACGCCCCGGTCTTCTGGAAGTGCGCCTCGATCTGGCGGACCCGGTCAATGGCCGTCGGCGCGTCGGCGGACAGGTCGTTGGCCTGCGAACCGACCACCGGCGGAACTTCCAGCGGGTCGGGAAGCGAAACCTGCGCAAAGTCGTACTGCGTCAGCTGCCCGTGCTCCAGTTTCACGGGATCTGACACCTGCACGCTGTAGGAGTCGCCCCGGTTCAGCCCGTTGGTGGTGACGGCGGTGTCTGTGCCGGAGTTGAAGTACAGGCCGGATGCCGCCGGGGAGCCGCCCTGGTCGAAGCTGATGCCGGTGGTCTTCCGGCCGCCGGGGACGAAGTATCCCTGGTAGTCCTCGATGCTGATGTCGATGGCGTAGTCGTTCGTGGGGACCACGCTTGAGGTGTCCGCCAAGGTGTTGATGGACTCGGCGTCGCCCACCTTGCTGAAGTTGCCCGAGCCGTTGGGGTCCATGTTGTAGTTGGTCCCGTTGAAGGCGTCCAGGGCTCCCAGCCGTACCCTGCCGTCACGGGGAAGCCCCTTGACGACGAACAGCGTGTCGTCTTTCTTGTCCTTGACGTAGGTGCGGAAGCTGGCCAGCGGGGTGACGTAGTCCTTGGGATCGAAAGGCGGAACCACCACGTTGCGGAGGACCTTGCGTTCGTTTCCGGCAGTCACCAGCGGCGCGGACAGGGCGGTGACGCCCACGCTGAGGGCGATCACGCCGGCGGCCATGCCCAGGCGGCGCAGCGATGCTTTCCGGGCCGTGGCGGTATCAGCCTGCGGATTATTGACGGAGACCCGCCGGGTGGAGGACCTGCGGAGGGCGTCGCGGCGGAAGGTTGCCCAGGCGATGCCCAGCACCGTCAGGCCAATGCCGCGTTCAACCGTGAGGAAGGCGGCATTGGTGCTGAACGCGATGCCCGTGACGAAGAGGAGCAGGACCGGGATCAGCGGCAGGTAGGGGCTCCGCACGCGCCAGGTCAGCACGGCTGCCACGATGGCCATGATCATCGAGCTCAGGAACGGGACGATCAGCACGCCGTTGTCGGAGCCTACCGGCACGCCCACCGTCAGCATGTCCTTCCAGGCGAACACCACACCCAGCAGGAGCGTGCGCAGCGAATCCAGCGTGGGCACGAACCCGGCGATGGCGGCATCCGGAACTGCCAGCAGGGTGCCGAACACAAGGTAGGCGCCCAGGGCAATGGCCGTGGTGACGAGCAGTCCGAGGCGCAGGTGCGCGTTGAGCACGCCGATGCCCAGGCCCAGGATGATGCCGCCGAAGCCGGACAGCAGGTAGTAGGGGTCGCCGCCGAAGCTCAGCCCGAAACCGAGCAGTCCAAGCCCCAGGAGGACGGTGAGGGCACCGGCGTCGAGGGCGAAATGCCAGGCCGGCTGCCCGTTGCCGAACGGGCTGCCTTGGCTGCTGAATGGTTTCCGGGCAGATCCGCTTCTGGGGCGGAGGCCAGGTGCGGAGGTCATGCTGCCGCCTTTCGGAGGACGATGCCGAGGTCGGCGAGGTCGCCAACAGTCAGCACGGTGAGGTCTGCGATGTTGGCCCTGCTGGATGCGGCCCCGGCCTCGATCCGTACGGCGAGGCTGCGGACGCCCGGCGGAACGGAGGCCGCGGAGGAGCGCAACTGGGTGGCTGTCACGTTGCTGCCCACCACGAAGAACACCACGGAGGCGTTGGGGACGGTGTCCGCCAAAGTGCGGGCGAGATCGACGGCGGTGCGGCGCATCGGGGCGCCGACGATCCGGGTCATGTCATCGAGCATGTTGCGGCCCGTTTCGCAGCGCAGCGGCCCCTTTTGCGTCAGGACGTCCAGCTCGCGCTGCTCGCGGATGGCCTGGCGGCCGATCGAGGCGGCCGCCGAGATGGCCATCTCGAATTCGTCTTCGGAGGCGTATTCCTCGGTGTTGATGGACAGCGCGATGGCAAGGTGTGCCCGGCGGGTTTCCTCGAATTGTCGGACCATCAGCTTGTTGGTCCGCGCCGTGGTCTTCCAGTGGATGTGCCGCCGGTCATCGCCGGGGACGTAGTCGCGGAGGGCGTGGAAGGAGACGTCGGCACTGGACAGTTCGGTGGTGGGCATGCCTTCGAGGTCGCGGATGAACCCTGCGGCGGAACCTGCCAGGGGCACCGTGCGCGGGTGGACGAAGAGGTCCTCGGGCTCGGTCCACATGACCTGGCGGCGCAGCAGGTGCAGCGGGTCTG
>Ga0160459_100211_pt1 | contig 30833 bp, 27 predicted proteins | sample HID1973K_E6MG_FD_108208 | JGI IMG/M metagenome (GOLD analysis project Ga0160459, IMG submission 108208) | Enriched mosquito-associated microbial communities from UW Madison campus, WI, USA - HID1973K_E6 MG | ecosystem: Host-associated > Arthropoda: Insects > Digestive system > Unclassified ... | reverse complement strand
GGATTGAGGAACTTGTTCGAATGCCACGACGTGGCGAGCGGGCCGGTTTCCGCCTCGCCGTCGCCGACGACCGTCGCGACGATCAGATCAGGATTGTCGAACGCCGCGCCGAACGCATGCGAGAGGCTATAGCCGAGCTCGCCGCCTTCATGAATCGATCCTGGCGTCTCCGGCGTGCAATGCGACCCGATGCCGCCCGGCGACGAAAACGCGCGAAAGAGCCTGAGCATGCCGCGTTCGTCGGCGCTGCGGTCGGGATAGATTTCCGAATAGTGGCCTTCGAGCCAGGAGTTGGCGAGCGTCGCGGGCGCGCCGTGGCCCGGACCGGAAACGAACAGCACGTTGAGATCGTCGCGCCGGATCAGGCGGTTCAGATGCACCCACACGAACGACTGGCCCGGGTCCGAACCCCAATGGCCGAGCAGACGCCGCTTGATGTGCCCGGGCTGGAGCGGCTCGCGCAGCAGCGGATTCGCGCGCAGGTAGATCATGCCGACCGACAGATAGTTGCAGGCACGCCAGTAGGCATCGATCTTGGCGAGGAGATCGGGGTCGAGAGGCATCGGCGGGGCGGTCGTGGCGGTGACGTCGTCGTTCAATTGCTTCTCCTTCGAGTGAGAGGATTGGTCGAGCGTCGTGCGCGGGATCGAATCCCGCGCGTGTGTCAATGATCGGAGGTGTTTGTGGCGTTTTGGTTGCAGGGCACGCGCGCGACGCGCAGCGGAATATCTTATCGGCGATCCTGCGATGAATGAGCCGGGTGCGTCACTCCATCGCGCTTTGGCGGAGGTCGTAATCCATCAGCAGCGCGCGGTTGTCCTGCCACATGCCGACATAGTGGACCATGAAGCTGTCCGGACGGCGGTAGATCCACGGCGTGTTGATGTCGATGAATGACGACACTTTCAGGTCCGGCCGTTCCTCGAGCGCGCGGATGAAGTAGTGCTGATCGCCACGGCTCGCGTAGACATTCGACTTGTCTTCCAGCGTCGCGCACTCATCGATCACGCGGGCAAATGCGTCATAGTTCTGCTGATTGCACTGAAAGCCCATGATGCCGGAGTTGAAGTCCCACGTTCCCATGTCGCGCGCGAGGACGGTTTCGCGCCCGTGCGTGAATGGTTCGAGCCGCTGGTTCATGTCGTTGATGAGCACGTCTGCGTCGAGCCAGAACACCCATTGATGATTCGGCAGATATTCGCGCAGCAGCGCGGCCTTGAACCAGTTGCCGGCGGTCTTGCCGTCGTTCAGACGCGCCGGAATGTCGCGATGAACGTAAAGCGTGTAGCCCTGACGCTCGCAGTAGCGCCTCAAGTTCGCCTCGGCGATACGTCCGTAACGCGTGATGTTCGGCGTATAAAGCGTGACGATCGCGATCGGCCGGTGCGGCTGGTAGACGTTGTGCGTTTCAGTTTCGCGCACGCCGGTGTCGGTCAGCGTGAGATAGGGCAGGCGGCGCACCTGGCATTCGTTGATGTGCTCGACGAGCGCCGTACGAAACCGCCGATGCTGTTTTTCGTCGCGAATGCTGATGGAGAACACCTGCCACGATGCCCAGACGCTTTCGAGGTTGGTCGCGGCCGGAATGACGACGTACGCATCGCCGATGCGATGCTGTTGCGGGCATGCGTCGAAAGCTTGCAGTAGTTCCCCCTCGCGTTCGGGCAGCACGACCCCGAAACGGCAACGGCTGACGAGATCCGCGACCTTCTCACGGACCGTCTGCGTGTTGCGGAACATGAGGACGTCGGTTTGCGGCAAATCGGAATCGCTGCAAGTAAGGAGCCAGTCGCGGCCAGCCATGAGGTCGGGCAAGGGCATTGACTGCAGAATGGCTGCGTTCTCGCTCAGCACCATCACGATTTCGTTGGATTGGGCCTGTTCGAGTTGGCGCAGGAGCGTTTCGTACTTGTAGACCCAGCGGATTTCGTTGCTGCTGCCGGACAGATCGGAAAGGTCGATCTCGACGTGCCGGTAAGCGTGCTCGCGCGCGTAGTGGCGATGGTTGATGAGCGCGGCGGGCGCGCGGTCGAACAGAAGGCTGATGACGATCATGAAATCTGCGGGTGAATGGAAATTGCGCTTCGGCGGATGCCGCGTCGACGCGCGGAGGCACGTCCAGACAGGCGAACCTCCAAGCATCGCCGGAACAACGCATTGTTCAGATGGGAACTGTCCTAAAACCGCATGCAATACGCTGTTTCTCAAGCGCTCATAGAATGTCGAATGACCCGAAAATCCGCTTCCGCGACTGACGCCCTGCAGGGCTTCCATCCCGCTGTCGCCGGCTGGTTCCGTGCGCGCTTTGCCGCGCCGACCGCCGCGCAGGCGCGCGCGTGGCCGCTCGTCCACGCGCGCCGCTCGACACTCGTTGCCGCGCCGACGGGCTCGGGCAAGACGCTCACCGCGTTTCTCGCGGCCATCGACGAACTCGTGCGCGACGGCATCGCGCTCGGCGGGGCGCTGCCGGACGAGACGCGCGTGGTGTATGTGTCGCCGCTGAAGGCGCTGTCGAACGACATTCATGTGAATCTGGAGGCGCCGCTCGCGGGCATCGCGCAGACGCTGAGGGATGCCGGCGTGGCCGCGCCCGAGATTCGTGCGGCCGTGCGTACCGGCGACACGACGCAGCAGGAACGCAACGCGGTCAAAAAGCGCCCGCCGCACATTCTCGTGACGACGCCGGAATCGCTCTACGTGCTGCTTTGCTCCGATTCGGGCCGCGCGATGCTTTCGACCACGCGCACCGTGATCGTCGACGAAATTCACGCCGTCGCAGGCAGCAAGCGCGGTTCGCACCTGAGCCTGTCGCTCGCGCGGCTCGACGCGCTGTGCGAGGACGCGGGCGGGCGGCGTCCGGTGCGCGTGGGACTGTCGGCGACGCAAAAGCCTGTCGAACTCGTCGCGAAGTTTCTCGTCGGCGACCATGAATCGTGCGAAATCGTCGATGTCGGTCATGTCCGCGCGCGCGATCTCGCGCTCGAAATCCCGCCCATGCCGCTCGAAGCGATCATGTCGAACGACATGTGGGAACGCGTCTACGACCGGCTCGCCGAACTGTCCGCGCAGCATCGCACGACGCTCGTCTTCGTCAACACGCGGCGCATGGCCGAGCGCGCGGCGCGGCATCTGACCGAGCGCCTCGGCAAGGAAGCGGTCGCGGCGCATCACGGCAGCCTCGCGCGCGAACATCGGCTGGAGGCGGAGCAGCGGTTGAAGCGCGGCGAATTGCGGGTGCTGATCGCCACCGCTTCGCTGGAACTGGGCATCGATATCGGCGATGTCGATCTCGTCTGCCAGATCGGTTCGCCCGGCTCGATCGGCGGGTTTTTGCAGCGCGTCGGCCGTTCGGGGCATCAGGTCGGCGGCGTGCCGAAAGGGCGGCTTTTTCCGACCTCGCGCGACGATCTGATCGAATGCGCGGCGCTGCTCGACTGCGTGCGGCGCGGCGAACTCGACGCACTGACGATCCCGCGCGCGCCGCTCGACGTGCTCGCGCAGCAGATCACCGCCGAAGTCGCGTGCCGCGAGTGGGGCGAGGACGAACTTTTCGCGCGCATCACGCGCGCGTTTCCGTACGCGACGCTCGACCGCGCGCATTACGACGCCGTGCTGCGCACGCTCGCGGAAGGCTACACGGGGCGTCAGGGCGTGCGCGCCGCGTATGTGCATCGCGATGCCGTCTCGCGCACGCTGCGCGGCCGGCGCGGCGGCAAGCTGACGGCGGTGACCTCGGGCGGCGCAATCCCCGACAACGCCGACTTCGCCGTGATCCTCGAACCGCAGGGCTTGCAGATCGGCACGGTGAACGAGGATTTCGCCGTCGAGAGCCTCGCGGGCGATATCTTCCAGCTCGGCAATACGTCGTACCGGATCATGCGCGTGGAAGGCGGGCGCGTGCGCGTCGAGAACGCCAACGGCCAGCCGCCGAATATCCCGTTCTGGCTCGGTGAAGCGCCGGGCCGCAGCGATGAGCTTTCTCACGCGATCGCGCGGCTGCGCGGCGAGATGGACGCGCGGCTCGCGCAAGGCAGCGTCGACGAAACCATCGCGTGGCTCGCGCAGGCGTGCGGCATCGGCGTGGAGGCGGCGCGGCAGATCGTCGATTATCTGGCGCGTTCACGCGCTGCGCTGACGGTGCTGCCGACACAGGACACGCTCGTCATGGAGCGTTTCTTCGACGAATCCGGCGGCACGCAACTCGTCATCCACGCGCCGTTCGGCAGTCGCGTGAACCGCGCGTGGGGTCTCGCGCTGCGCAAGCGCTTTTGCCGCACGTTCAATTTCGAGTTGCAGGCGGCCGCCACCGAGGACGCGATCGTGCTGTCGCTGACGGGCAGCCACAGCTTCGCGCTCGACGAGGTCTGGCGTTATCTGAAATCGGCGACGGCGGAACATATGCTGATTCAGGCCTTGCTCGACGCGCCGTTGTTCGGCGTGCGCTGGCGCTGGAACGCGACCAATGCGCTCGCGCTGCCGCGCTACACCGGTGGGCGCAAGGTCGCGCCGCAACTGCAGCGCATGAAAAGCGAGGATCTGCTCGCGGCGGTGTTTCCGGATCAGGTCGCATGCGCCGAGAATCTCGCGGGCGAGCGCGACGTGCCGGCGCATCCGCTCGTCGAGCAGACCATCGACGATTGCCTGCACGACGCGATGGACAGCGACGGCTGGCTCGCACTGCTGCGACGCATCGAAGCGGGCGATGTGCGGCTCGTCACGCGCGAACTGCCCGCGCCGGCGCCGCTTGCCGCCGAAATCCTGTCGGCGAAGCCGTACGCGTTCCTCGACGACGCGCCGCTCGAAGAGCGCCGCACGCAGGCCGTGCTCGCGCGCCGCTGGACCGATCCGCAATCGGCGGACGATCTCGGCGCGCTCGATCTCGAAGCGATCGCGAGCGTGCGCGAGGAAGCGTGGCCCGAAGTCACGAGCGCCGATGAAATGCACGAGGCGCTGACGACGCTCGCCTGCATCGCCGAAGCAGAAGCGCAGCGCAGCCCGCAATGGATGGCGTGGCTCGACGCCCTGGCGCAATCGGGCCGCGCAGCCCGATTGCAGATCGCGGAGCACGACGCGCTGTGGACGCCCGTCGAGCGGCTCGCCTGCGCGCGCGCCGTCTACGAGCACGCGCCGATGCATCCGCCGCTGCACCCGCCGCCTGGCTTCGACGAAGCCTGGGCGCCCGATGACGCGCTCGTCGAAGTCGTGCGCGCGCGGCTATCGGGCTTCGGGCCGCTGACGGTGCCGGAGATCGCGCGGCCGCTCGCGCTGCCGGCATCGGCGATCGCGCTCGCGTTGACGCGGCTCGAAACGCAGGGCTATGTGATGCGCGGACGGTTCACGCCGGGCGCGCAGGTCGAGCAATGGTGCGAGCGGCATTTGCTTGCGCGGATTCATCGCTATACGGTGCGGCGGCTGCGTCGCGAGATCGAACCGGTCGAGCGGCAGGATTTCATGCGCTTCCTGCTCGAATGGCAGCGCGTCGCGCCCGACGCGCACGGCGAAGGCCGCGATGCGCTCGGCGCCGTGCTCGAACAGCTCGAAGGCTTCGAGGCGCCGGCCGTCGCGTGGGAAGACGAGATTCTGCCGGCGCGCATCGCCGACTATTCGGGGAGCATGCTCGACGAGCTCTGCCGCGCAGGCAAGCTCGTGTGGACGCGCCCCGCGGGACGTTCACGCGCGGCGGGCGGTCCGGTGCGCGGCACGCCGATCGTGCTGCTGCCGCGCCGTCATCTCGATGCGTGGAACGCGCTCATGTCCGCCGATGAAGCGCCACGTCTCTCATCGCGCGCCGAGCGTGTCTTCGATGCGCTGAACACCCACGGCGCAATGTTCTTCGACGAACTCCTCGCCGATGCGCGTCTGCTGCGCACGGAACTCGAAGATGCGCTCGGCGAGCTGGTATCGCTCGGACTCGTCAATGCGGATAGTTTCGCGGGCCTGCGCGCGCTGCTCGCGCCGGCGGCGAAACGCAACGCCTTCGCGCGCCGTCCACGGCGCGGCGGCCTCTTCATCGGAGGAATGGACGACGCGGGACGCTGGGCGCTTCTGCGCCGCGCAAAGCACGACGACGCGCGCGGGGAAAGCGACATCGAGCATGTCGCGCTGACGTTGCTGCGGCGCTATGGCGTCGTGTTCTGGCGTCTGCTGGAGCGCGAAGCGCAATGGCTGCCGCCGTGGCGCGACCTGCTGCGCGTGTATCACCGGCTGGAAGCGCGCGGCGAGATTCGCGGCGGACGCTTCGTCGCCGGGCTGGCCGGCGAGCAGTTTGCGCTGCCCGACGCGGTGCCGCTATTGCGCGACATGCGCAAGCGGCCGAAGGACGGCGTGCTCGTCGCGCTCTCGGCGGTCGATCCGCTTAATCTCGTCGGCACGCTGCTGCCGGGTGAGAAGGTGCCGGCGCTTGCGGGCAATCGCGTGCTGTATCTCGATGGCGTTCCGGTTGGCGCGGTGATCGCGGGCAAGACGCGCTATTTCGGCGATGTCGAAGGGGAAGGGCGCGAGCGAGTGCGTCTCGCGCTCGTCAAGCGCTCGGCGCGTTCGCTCGGGAGTTCGGTGGCAGGCGGGATGACGGGCGCCGGCGTGCCGGCGCGCCATTGAAACTGCGAGCGTTATTTCACGATTTTGGTCGTGAAGGGTCCGGTCGGTGCGGCCGGCACGTCCTTCACCGGCACGCCGGGATAGTCGACGACACGGTTCGTGGCCGAAGCCGGACGGATGCGAAACCTGGCACGCAAGCCATCGCGCGCGCCGCCGATTATCGTATGCATCGCCTGCCGGTCGAGTTCGACGCTGTCGGCGAGGTCCCTGATCTTGATGACGGCCATGAGTGCTTCCTCCAGAGTGGGGAGTCGCGGTTGAGTATAGACCCATGCAACGGTCGGAAAACGCCAATGGCGGCAAAAGGCGCATGCCTTCTGCCGCAAGGACGTTCGCGTCTGATTATGCGAAACGCGTGCCAGCCGCCGCGCGCATTTGAAGAAGCGCCGTAACGCCATGATTTGTCTGTGTTTTATCCGATCGCGAGCGCGCGTCGGCGAATCACTGCGCCGTTGTTTCGCCAACACATCGAATCGATGTGTCGGTCTCCGAACGACATGTGCGCGATACCGCTCATGATCGAAAACGCCATTTGCGAAAGCTTCATGCGGAGGCTAGTATCGAACGAGCACCGGGGTTTTGTTACGACAAGTGAGTTGTCGATCGATTTGGAGCCGCGTCGCGTCGCACAGATGACAAGTTTTGCGCAAGCGATTCGTACATATAGGGGCGACGGCGGGTCGCGCGACGAGTTCTTTGCGGGAGTGGACGGCGCATTGGCGACCGAGCAGACTCCGGCCAAGCGACTCATGGAGATCCTCGAAGAGGAGCACGCGGCGCGACCATTGCCGCCGGACATCTATGCGGCCGTGCGCCGCCGCATCGAGCATGGGGCGCGCATGCGTTCCGAAGCCGATTCAGCCACCGGCCCCGTGAACCTCGACGAAACGCGCCTGCAGACCTCGCCGGGCTTCTCGCCGCCGGCTTCGCGCGATCCGAGCAGCGGCACCGGCAGCCAGGCGACGCAGGTGATCGTCGATCACAATCAGAAGATGAAGGGCGTCGGCGACACGCTCAACAGCCGCTTCGTGCTGGAAGAGTGTCTCGGCATCGGCGGCATGGGCACGGTGTACAAGGCGCTCGACCTGCGCAAGCTGGAAGCGTCGGATCGACGTCCGTACGTCGCCATCAAGGTGCTCAATCTTCAGTTCCGCGGCAATCCGAACTCGCTGATCGCGTTGCAGCGCGAGGCGCGCAAGGCGCAGCAGCTCGCGCACCGGAACATCGTCACTGTGTACGATTTCGATCGCGACGGTCAGGTCGTCTATCTGACGATGGAATATTTGTCCGGACAGCCGCTCTCGCGATTGCTTCGGAACCCGAATTTCAAGGGCATGCCGTTTCCGGAAGTCTTCCCGATCTTCAAGGGCATGGCCAACGCGCTCGCCTACGCGCACGAGCGCGGCTTCGTGCACTGCGATTTCAAGCCCGCCAACGTGTTTCTGACCGACACGTCGGAAGTGAAGGTGATCGATTTCGGCATTTCGCGCGTGATTCAGCGTCCCGAGGAGGAATCCGAGGCGACCGTTTTCGATCCCGGCAGCCTCGGCGCGATGACGCCCGCCTACGCGAGCCCGGAGATGATGGAGCATCGCGAGCCCGATCCGCGCGACGATATCTACGCGCTCGCCTGCATCACTTATGAACTGCTGACGGGCAAACACCCGTTCGACCGCGTGCCCGCGCTGCAGGCGAAGGCCGCGGGCATGAAGCCGCAGCGCCCGGAACATCTCGGCAGCAAGCAGTGGAAAGCGCTGAAGGCGGCGCTCGCGTTCGAGCGCGAGGCGCGCACGCCGGCCGTCGCGCAATTTCTCGACGAGATCAGCGAGGAGAACGCCGCGTCGCCGGCGGGCCGCAAGGCGAAGAAGAGCGCCGGGCCGAAGATCGCGATCGGTGCAGCGGTGATCGCGGCGCTACTGATCGCGGGCGGCGGCTACTACTTCTACGACCAGTCGAAAGGCGGCGAGGAAACCGCGCGCGAGGCGCCGCCCCGGCCGTCTGAAGGAAGCGCCACGGGCGCGGTCACGCCGCATACGCCCGGCGCCCCTGCGGCACCCGTTTCCACGGTGGCCGTTACGCCCGCGGTGCCCGCCACGCCTGTTCCCGAACTCACGACCGCCGCCGTCACGCCCGTGCTCGCGAGCGTGCCGTGCTCGGCGCTCGTCGCGTCGGTGCATGATCAGACCGTCGACGTGCAGGGTTTCGTATCGCAGAAATATGGTCTCGCGCGGCTGAAGGATGCGCTCGGCCGCGTGCCCGGCGTGAAGACAACGAACTTCGGCGTGCAGCAGGTCGCCGACGACAAATGCGATCTGCTCAAGGTGTTCGGCCCGTTCTGGACGGCCAACCGGCAGTCGGGCAGGCCTGCGTCGGTGCACACGCGCTCGCGCGCGACGCACCTCACGGACGGCGATCCGCTGATCGTCGATCTGATGACGCCCGCGTTCGAGTCCTACGTCTACGTCGATTACTACATGCTCGACGGCAGCGTGGTGCATCTCGTGCCCAATGCGCGCTCGCGCGACAACCAGGCGCCGGCGAACTACACGGCGACCATCGGGACGATGGGCGATTGGGTCGTCGGCAAGCCGTTCGGCTCGGAGATGATCGTGCTGACGGTCGCGCCCGCGCCGCTCTTCGATGCGCCGCGTCCGGACAGCGAGGCCAAGCCGGAATATCTGCGCGCCGTCGAGAAGCGCCTTGCGGCGCTCGCGGGCAAATACGGCCGCGACCACGTGGCCGTCGATATCTTCCAGATCACCACGCAGGGCAAGAAGTAGGAGCGCTCAAGGCTTGACGCCGCAGGCGAGCACGCATGGCATCGGCACGAGCAACTCGCCATGTTGCGAATAAGCCTTCACGCGCGTTTTCACTTCCTGCTCGATCAACGCGAGCGCGCTTCTCGATTGCGCGCGCAGTAGCGCCGCCATCCGCACGCCGCCATGCATCAGCCCGTCGAGCGGCGTTTCCGGCAGCACGAGATGCCAGATCTGCTCGACTTCATCGGCGCGCGCGGCGGCAAAGCCCGCTTCCGTCAGCACGCGCACGCATTCTTCCGGATCGCTGAAGCGGAAGAAGGGCGGCGAGGGCGGCAGACCCACATCGGGCTTGCCGTGAAGCTGGATCGCGTCGAGCACCATGCCGAAGCCGACCGCACGCTCGGGCCGCGCCCACGCGGTGAACGCGATGCGTCCGCCCTGGCGCAGCACGCGCGCCGCTTCTTCGAGCGCCCGTTCCGGCTCGGGAAAATGCAGCATGCCGAAACTGATCCCGACGGCATCGAAACTTTCGGCGTCGAAGGGCAAACGATCGGCGCTCGCGATCTGAAACTCGATCTCGGGATGGAACTGGCGCGCATGCGCGATCATCGACGTGGAGAAATCGACGGCCGTCGCGGTCGCGCCGCGCTCGATCGCCGCCGCGGCGAGATTGCCGGGCCCGGCCGCGACATCGAGCATGCGCGTGCCGGGACCGATGCCGAGCGCATCCAGCAACGCCGGATGCGACTGGACAGTAAGCCTTCCGAAATAATCCTCGTAGAACTGGGCAGCATGCTCCCAGCCGTTCTTCTCGAACGCCGCGAATTCGTCGAATTGCATGACGTACCTCCGCTCGCCGCTTCGCGCGGCTTGGGCCAAAGCCGGAGGCCGGGTCTCGCGAAAGACGCGCGAGACTAGGTCTTGGGCTTCTCGATGGAAGCTTTCAGCTCTCTCAGGGCGTCTTCCATGCGCTTGCTGACGAGCGCATAGGCTTCGGCCTGAGTTTGCTGGGTCGTGCGCGCGATGTCCTGCATGTCGGTGAGAGCGTTGTGCAGCGCGCGTTGCACGACTTCATTGGCGTTGAACGGAGGCTGAGTGGACGTGGTGGCGAATTGTTTGGCGATGGATTCGAGGTCGCTCAAGGTCCGGCGCAGGATTTCGACTTGTTTGTCGCGCAACGCTTCCATGCCGCCGAACGCGACGCGATTGGTCGCCGCGAGCGCTTCGACATCCTTGCGCCGCGATTCCATGATGGACGTGACGTCGAACCCCGGAAGCTGGTACTGCTGGAACATGGCGGCGAACTGGCTGAACGGATCGCTGAAATTTTGATTCATCGTGCCTCCCCAGGGGTTCTTGCGGTCGAATAAGAGCCACTCTTGCGGGCAAAAGGCGAGGAATGGCCCGGGCAGCATGTACCGTCGCGCGCAATCATGCCAACGCGCGGCCGGCACCTGATACTACCAATATAAGCCGTGGAGATGGGGCAAGGGAAAACACCAGAACGCGCGCTCGTTCTGGTTGATGCAGGTCAAGTCGGACTCCGCCACGCGGGCGACCATGAATCATGGCGGCGCACTATCGGCGCGCGTGCGGGAGGACATTATGATCAGGGGTGAAGGGCGCATCGTCGCGGCCTTGGGCGCCGTGTTCGTCTCGCTGGGCGGCATTCATGCGGCGCTGCGCGGCCTGCTCTTCGACGAGACGGCGGTGATGTACTACGGCGTGCTCGCGATTCTCATCGGGGCCGCGTCGTTCGTCGTGATGCTCACACCACTGCCGAGCGACGAGCCCTGACGATTCCTCGGGGCGATCAGCTGTCCGTCTCTCCGGCGAAGACGCTGTGCTCCGCCTTGGTCTGTTCGCGGTCGATGCACTGCACGTGCCAGCGTCCAGTGCTCTTCAGACCCGTCCCGTCCGCATACCAGAGCACGCGTCCCGCGAGACCTTCGCACGGGCCGTCCGGCGCGTCGAAATCGAGGCGTTCCAGCACGCAGATCGGATCTTCGACGTGCTGGCCGCAGATCATCGTTCCGTTCGATCCTGAGCGCAGGCCACCCCAGTCCGGCACTTCGACGGCCTGGTGGCCCTCGCGCGACCAGCGGCGGGTTTCCTTGTCGAGCCACAGGATGGCGTAGGCCGCCGACTGAGCGTCTTCGAAGCCATCCAGCTTGACTGTGATACGCATGTCATCCTCCATGAAACGATTCGATGGACGAGACGCTCAGCACTTTCGCACCGGCCATGAGCGTTCTCGATGAATGGCGGCTTTCGCCACGCGTATTGTTAAGGCGTTACGGCGCGGCCCGTGAAGGCCGCGATCAGAGATTCGAACAGTGTGCGACAGATAAGTTTAATCGCACCATATGTAATGGGTTCCATCGACGACGCGTTCCAGGACTTGCCGCAACGCAACAGCGACGACGTTCGAATCACACAAGCAAGACCGATGCCGAAATGCATCCGCAATACATGTTTGCCTCGTGACTGCATGACTCAAGTTTAGTACGACAATCTGACTGTTCAGCGACAAGCGTCGGAGGCATATCGCCGCACGGACGGGTGGCGCATGTTCGACGGATGCGGCGCATCGTCGGGCGATGCCACGTAGCGCGCACGCTCGTCGCGCGTGCACACGTGCACCACCGCGGGCGTCGCCGCCCCACGACGTCGCCAACGCGCGCGATCCCGCCGACAGTCCGCGCCGCACTGCAACATCGAACCGGAGAGACATCTCGATGCGCGCAATGGTCTTCGACGGCAATACGCCCCGGCTGCAGCCACACGATTTGCCCGATCCGCTGCCGCGCGCGGGCGAACTGCTCATCGACGTGCATGCGTGCGGCGTGTGCCGTACCGATCTGCATGTCGTCGACGGCGAGCTGGCGCATCCGAAACGGCCGGTGATTCCGGGGCACGAGATCGTCGGAACCGTCGCGCAACTCGGCGCGGGCGTGACGGACTTCGCGCCCGGCGATCGCGTGGGCGTGCCGTGGCTCGGGCATACGTGCGGACATTGCCGCTACTGCGCGGCGGGCCGTGAGAATCTCTGCGATACGCCCGGCTTCACGGGCTACACGATCGATGGCGGCTACGCGGAGCGCGTGGTCGCGGATGCGCGCTACTGCCTGCATCTGCCGCCGCGTTATTCGGACGTGGAAGCGGCGCCGCTGCTCTGCGCGGGACTCATCGGCTATCGCACGCTCGCGATGGCGGGCGATGCGAAGCGCATCGGCATCTATGGCTTCGGCGCGGCGGCGCATATCGTTGCGCAGGTGGCGCGGCATCAGGGACGCGTGGTCTATGCGTTCACGCGTCCCGGCGATATCGCCGCGCAGCGTTTCGCCCTCGGCCTGAAAGCGCATTGGGCGGGCGGCAGCGACGAGACGCCGCCCGACGCACTCGATGCCGCGCTCATCTTCGCGCCGGCGGGCGCGCTGGTGCCCGCGGCGCTGAAGGCGGTCGCGAAGGGCGGCGTGGTGGTGTGCGGCGGCATCCACATGAGCGACATTCCTTCGTTTCCCTATGATCTGCTTTGGGGCGAGCGGCGCGTCGTATCGGTTGCGAATCTCACGCGTGAGGATGGACGCGCGTTCATGCGTATCGCCGGGCAGTTTCATCTGGATCTGCATACGACGCCGTATCCGCTCGACGAAGCGAATCGCGCGCTCGCCGATCTGCGTGAAGGCAGGCTCACGGGCGCGGCGGTACTAATAGTCCGTGCGTGCGCGCCGAACGTTCGTCAGTGATGCGCGAGCATCGTCCGATCGACGATACGTACCTGCCGCCCGTTGAGCCCGATCGCGCCTTCACGCTGCAACTTCGAAAGCATGCGGCTCACGGTTTCCAGTTCGAGCCCGAGATAGCTGCCGATATCCGCGCGCGTCATCGGCAGCGACAATTCCGTTGCGTGTTCGCCGGAAGGCGCCGCGCTCGCGTCGAGTCGTTCCGAGAGATCGAGCAGGAAAGCGGCCACGCGCTCGCGGGCGGGCATGGTTCCGAGCATCAGCGCGAGACGCGACGCGCGCACGATCTCCGCGCTCATGATCGCGAGAAGCGCGTGCTGCATCGCCGCATATTCGCGGCACAACGGCTCCAGTATGCCGACGGGCATGATCCGCACAATGCTCGGCTCGAGTGCGACGGCGTCGCTTTCGTGGCGGCCCGTGCACACGCCGTCGAGACCAAGCGTTTCGTTCGCGAAGTGAAATCCGGTGACCTGCGTGTGCAGGGCGGTGTCGTCGTCCGAACCGGGGTAGGTCGAGACGGTTTTGAAGCAGCCGCTTTGCACCGTGTAGAGACTGCGCAGCGGCTCACCCGCGCAATAGAGCGCGTCGCCGCGCTCGACGGTGCGGGTCGGAAACGGGATGGCGTCGGCGTCCGAGAGGCGCACGTGCAGACTGGGCGCGACGCCGTGCGCTGTCCGTTTAAGCGATGCTCCCGGGTCAATCGACGGTTCCATGACGGTTTCCTCCTACAGACCAGTATGGTTCACGGATGGAGGAAAGGAAAATTCGTCGCGTGTGCGCTTCGACGCGATGCCGCTAGCGCGCCGCATCGCCCGAAAGCGGCAGCACGATGCAGCATTGCGCGCCGCCGCCTTCGCGCGCGCGCAACGCCAGCGTGCCGCCATGCAGCCGCGCGATGCGCTCGACGATCGCGAGTCCCAGCCCCGTGCCCTTCGGCTGGCCTTCGCCGCCGCCGCGTTTGAAGGGCTGCTTGAGCGCTTCCGGGTCCTGACCGCCGAGTCCCTTGCCGCGATCCGCGATCACCACGCACGCCGCGTTTGCCTGCCGGTCGGTCCAGGTGCGGACTTCCAGCCCGACGACGCCGTACAGCACCGCGTTCTGCATCAGGTTCATCAGCAAACGCATCATGCTGATCGGCCGAAACGCAAACGGCTCGATGTCGCCGAGATCGAGCGCGAACTCGTGTCCGAGCCCGGCGAAATCGGCGGCGAGGTTCGCGATCAGCGCGTTGAGATCGCCGACGACGGGCGTCTCCTTCGCGCCGCTCCCCGCGTAATCCATGAACTGCTGAAGAATCGTGTCAATGGTGTCGAGATACCCTTCCGCCGATGCCGCGAAGGCCGCGTCCGTCGACGGCACCGACGACATCGCCATGGCGAGGCGCAGCTTGGTCATCGGCGTGCGGATGTCGTGCGAGATGCCCGCGAGCATCAGCGCGCGCGTGGCGTCGGCTTCCTTCAGCGCGGCCGTCATGCGGTTGAAGGCGCTGCTGACCTGCGCGATTTCGGTCGGGCCGTCGGTCGGCAGGACGCCGGGTTCGCCGCCCGCCGACAGTTGCCGCGCGGCATCGGCGAGATGCGCGAGCGGGCGGTTCAGATGCCGCTGGATCAGATAGGCCGTCGCAAACGCGAGCGCGCCGAGTCCGAGCGAGAGCAGGAGCGCGGTGGTCAGGCCGTCGTCGTGGGCGGCTTCCGGCACGGGCAGCGCGAGCCAGCGCGGCTCGCCCGACGGATGCACGCGGATCCACAATCGCTGCTGGCCGTCGTCGGCGGTGTCGGCGCCTTGCCAGCGCACCAGCATGTCCGCAGGCAGATGCCGCCGCAGGCTTTCGACGAAAGTCTGCCGCTGATAGGTTTGATAGAAGCGCAGACGCGATGCGGGCGCGGTGTCGCGCGCGCCGGCTGGCAGTTCCGCGCGAAGGTCGAGACGCGCGGCGTCGGGCGGCGGGGTCTTCAGAAGGGTGTCGAGCGTGACGATATAGCTCGCGAACGTGGCTGCCGCGCGCTCGATGCGCGGCGTCTGGATGAAATGCAGCAGCACGGCGAACGCGCACACCTGACTCACCGCGACCAGCGCGACGAGCAGCAGGATGTTGCGCGCGAAGAGCGAGCGCGGCACGAGCGTCACGATTCCAGCTCGGCGAGCAGCATGTAGCCGACGCCCCAGACGGTTTTGATGAAGCGCGGCTTGCCCGGGTCTTCCTCGATGATCTGCCGCAAGCGCAACACCTGCACGTCGATGCTGCGGTCGAGCGCGTCGTGCTCGCGGCCGCGCGTGCGGGCGATGAGATTGTCGCGGCTCACCGCGCGATTCGGCGACGAGCCGAGCGCATTGAGCAACTGCATCTGCGCGGAGTGGATGTCGAACGGCTCGCCGTTGCGATAGAGCTTCTGCTTGCCGAGATCGAGGCGGAAATCGCCGAAGCGGATGATCTGCTGCGTGAGCGTCGGGTCCCCGGCCGCGATCTTCTGACGGCGCAGCAGCGCGCGCACGCGAGCGACGAGTTCCTGCGGCAGAAAGGGCTTGGCGAGGTAGTCGTCGGCGCCGGTTTCCAGACCGACCACCTTGTCGACCGGATCGCCTTTCGCGGTCAGCATCAGGATGGGCAACGTCTGGCCTTCGGCGCGCAGGCGCCTGCAAACCGAAAGGCCGTCCTCGGGCTCCATCATCCAGTCGAGCACGAGCAGGTCGTACGGCTCGCGCTGCAGGTAGCGGTCGAGCCGCTTGCCGTTCTCGACGACGCGCACCTCGAAACCCTGAGAACTCAGGAAGCGCTGCAGCATGTTGCGTAGCTCGGCTTCGTCGTCGAGCACGATGATCTTCGGCAGGGTTTCCATGGATGCTCCGGATCAGCGTTGCGTGGCGTGCTCGCGCATGAAGGCTTCGATCTGCGGCAGGGTCACGTAGCCGTTTTTGTGCGTGTCGATTTCGTCGAAGTGTTTCGCCACCATCGGCATACCGGTGGATGCCTGCTCGCGGGTGAGCTTGCCGTCATGCGTGGTGTTGGCGTTCGTGAAGCGGGTCTGCAACTGGCCGAGCGCGCGTTCGACGCGCGGGCTCGCGCCCATCGGCTGCGTGGCGGTCTGGGCGAACGCCACGCCCGAAGTGGCGCACGCCGCGCATGCGGCGAGGATGACGAGGATCTTTCGCATGGCGGTCTCCTGGTTCGGATGCGATTTGAACGTGAACGGTGATGCCATTCTATTGAGCCGCGCGGCGAACGCAATCTCGCCAACGCTTCGATTCGTGTCGCCGTATTTCATGCGCGATGCCCGGCGCATTCGCCGACATTCCGTGACACAAGTTATGCCTCGTGCTGTACGCGGCGCTTCGCTATCGTTCTCATCGCCGGCTGCCGCTTGTTCGCGCTGCCGAATTCAATGTCTTGCGATGCATGAGGACTCGATCATGAACTTCCGTTTGTTAAGCGTTTCCGCCGTTGCCGCCATCAGCCTGACCTGCACGGAGACCGCGTCGGCTGGAACGAGCGTGCAGGTTTCCTACGTGGCGCCTGCCGTCGTCTATGCGCCGCCGCCGCGTCCCGTGTACTACTACGCGCCGCCGCCGACGCCGATCTATTACTCCATGCCCGTACGCACGGTGGTCGTCGCGCCGGTCGCGCCGCCCGTGGCGGTCATGGTGCCACCGCCTCCGATGCCGAGACCGACCGTGGTCGTGTCGCCATATGCGGTCGCGCCGGCCGTCAGGGTGACCTATGCGCAACCGGTGCTGGCGGCGCCCATCGTCGTGGTGCGTTGAGAGCATAGTGCATTCCGGACGCATCGAATGCGTACTGCATGACGCAGCGATGCAATGCGCGGCCGCCTTCTATACTGGATGAACCGTATCGGCCGCGCGTGCGTGCCGCTGCGGCGGCGAGCCCGGCGCCGCGCGCCGGTTCATGGCGTTCCAACAGGAGGATCGAGCCATGCTATTCATCGTCAACTGGACTGCGCAGCCCGATGTCGAACGGCAGGCGGCCGAGCGATTTCTGCAAACCCGGGGCGCGCCGCCCGACGGCATCCATCTGCTGGGCCGCTGGCATGCGATCGGCTCGATCTGGGGCATCGCCGTGTGCGAATGCGACAGCCTCGAGCCGCTCGCGCGCTGGGCGCACGAGTGGGCCGACTTGTTCATGTTCGACATCAAGCCCGCGATCACCGACGAACAGGTCGGAAAAATGCTGGCTGAATACGCGGAGCGCCAGTAGCCGGAGAAGCGCCGATTCGTCGTACCAACACGATTAGGGTTTGTGTGGCTTGCAGCGGGCCGGACAATGTCTCATCATGACAAACGTACTAGTTAGTTCAAATTTGAGCGCCATTCCCGATCCTCACAGTGTTTCCGGACGGATGGCGCCGTCAAGGAGCGAAGCGTGACCCAATCCCCTACGAAAGAACCCTGCGTCATAGCTGTTGCGATCACCGGATCGGTGCCGAAAAAGAAGGACAATCCCGCTGTGCCGATCACGATCGCGGAGCAGATCGAGAGCACGCACGAGGCGTACGAAGCGGGCGCGACGCTTGTGCATCTGCACGTGCGCGACGAAGATGAACGCTCGAGTTCGGATCGACATCGCTTCGCGGAATTGCAGGAGGGCATCCGCAAGCATTGCCCGGACATCATCATCCAGTTCTCGACGGGCGGGCGCGGGCGCTCGTTCGAGCAGCGCGGCGCGATGCTCGACCTGAAGCCCGACATGGCGTCGCTCGCGACGGGATCGGTCAATTTTCCGACGATCGTGTACGAGAATCCGCCCGACTTCGTGCGCTCGCTCGCGCAGATGATGCTCGATCACAATGTGAAGCCCGAGATCGAGATCTTCGATCTGGCGATGCTTTACAGCACCGTCGATCTGGTGGGACAGGGCTTGCTGAAGTCGCCCGTGCACGTGCAGTTCGTGCTCGGCGTGAAGAATGCGCTGCCGGCGCGACGCGAGATTCTCGAGTTCGAGGTCGAGCAGTTGAAGAAGCATCTGCCGGATGCGACTTGGACTGCGGCGGGTATCGGACGGCATCAGCTTGAGGTGAACCATTGGACGTTGCAACTGGGCGGGCATTGTCGTACGGGACTTGAAGACAATGTGCGATGGGATAAAGACACGCTCGCGAAGAGTAATGCGCAGTTGGTGAGTCGAGTGGCGGCTTTGTGTGCGGAGTATGGAAGGCCGGTCGCGACGGCGCAGGAGGCGAGGAAGTTGTTGTCGATTTGAGGGTTGTGGGTTGTGAGTTGTGATTGTGGAGCGCGCCGGTGGGAAACCGCGGCGCGCTTTTTTTTGTAGTCGCGGTGGTAAATGGATGTTCTTCGGGGGCTGTTCAAGAGCCTCCTTTCCCTCGGGTTACTCCAAACAAAACGTAGCCCCACTCGCATGCCTTGATTCGACGGCGTTTTGATCGCACGCCGACATGACCTTGATATCCGACTGCTTTTACGCATCAATCGACAAAGAGAATATGCATGCCTAATGGCAATTAAAAACAAATAACTTCTGCCGAAAGGCATTCTTATGCGTCGGCTTCTTGACGCTTAACGCGATGATTCGTGAGTTATTTGCAAAACAAACGCAAAAAACATGCTTTTAAGAATTGTTGAATTGAAAGTTCACCAAATAAAACGAAAAATCGTGCTCCATTGCTATACCGGAATGGACGATTGGTAAGGGGCGCCTGAATTTTTAGCAGGCTGGGCAAGGGAACGACATGTCACGTTTCCACTCGACAATCGCGTTTTTAGAGTTGTCCGGGATCTTTCGTGTCGCCATGTATTGATTTCGTCATCCTAATTTACCACCCCAGTTCTGGTGGGCGTCCCGTGCTGCGCCATCGAATTTTGAGCGATTGAATCTACGAGGTTTTGAGTGAACAGAACGTACAAGGTGGTTTGGAGTCAGGCGCAGGGGAAGTGGGTTGCAGTGTCTGAAGTTGCCAGGACGAGAGGGAAGGGTACGAGTCGGTCGGTGGTTGTTGCAGCTTCTGCGGTTGTAACGTTGGCGGCAGGGAGTGCACATGCTGCAGAAGCGAATAGTTTTGCCAGTGGCGTGTTTGATTCGAACGGTTTCATCAATTGCTTTACGTCGCTTGCAGATGGGGCGTCCAACGGGTCTGCTTGCGATGGCGGAGGTAAGTCGGGCTCGGGCTTCATAGCATTCGATGGGCTCGGTACCGCGGGCGCGTAAACGCGGTGGCGATCGGCGGCAACGCTTCGGCGACGGCGATCAACTCGGTGGCGCTGGGCACGAACTCGGTCGCCGATCGTGCAAACACCATCTCGGTCGGCAACGGCACTGACAAACGCCAGATCACGAACGTCGCGGCCGGCACCGAGGACACCGACGCCGTCAACGTGTCGCAGTTGAAGCAGGCCGGGCTTATCGATGGCAACGGCAACTCGAAGACGGCCGTGAGCTACGACAACGGCGCGGACGGCAAGCCCGACTACTCGAGCATCAGTCTCGGCAACGGCAGCGGCACCACGACGATTCACAACGTCGCGGCAGGCATTGGAGGTACGGATGCCGTGAACGTCGATCAGATGAACGCCGCGCTGGATCGCGTGACGAACATCGCCGAGAGCGGTGGCAATCCGTTGTTCGCGGCGGCGGGCGATCGCAACACCGAGGTCGCCGTCGCGTCCGGCACGCATGCCACTGCGATGGGCGCGAATGCGAACGCGAGCGCCGACAACTCGGTGGCGCTGGGCGCGAATTCGATCGCGGATCGGGCGAATACGGTGTCGGTCGGTTCGGCAGGCAGCGAGCGTCAGATCACCAACGTCGCCAACGGCACGCAAGACACCGATGCAGTCAATGTTCGTCAGTTGAATCTGTCTGCCGCGCAGTCGCAAAGCTATACCGATTCGCGCATCGCCGGCGTGCAAGGCCAGATCAACAACGTGGCGAGCACGGCCTACGGCGGTATCGCGGCCGCAATGGCCGCCGCGGGGTTGCCGCAGCCGACGGCTCCGGGCAAGACCATGGTGTCCGTCGCCGGTGCGCGGTATGCGAGCGCTTCCGGTGCGGCCATCGGTATCTCGTACGTGACGCAGGACGAGCGCTGGGTCGTGAAGGCGTCGGGCAACACCAGCAGTTCCGGTAATGTCGGGTTCACCATCGGCGCGGGTCATCAGTGGTAAGCGCCTGACGTAGCATCCGGGCGCCAGAATCGGTCGACACAGCTTTGTGTCGACCGATTTTTTTCGAGCGCTTGTTCAGGCACGCCGCTCATCCCCCTCCAAAAAATCTGCCTTACAATCGTTCTCTACCCTGACAAGCACGTCGCGCGCGAACATGAACGAGCGTAAGTCATCCGGACTCGCTGACCGGATCTACAACGACATCCTCAACAGCATCATGGAAGGCGAGTTCAAGGAGGGCGACCGGCTCCTTACCGAACACGCGCTCGCCGAACGCTTCGCGACCTCACGTCCGACTGTGCGCGAGGCACTCGCGCGCTTGCGCGCCGACGGCATCATCGTGACGCGGCGCGGCTCGGGAACGACCATCGGACGCCGCCCCGATCCGGACGTGCGCCGTTTCGCGCCGCTCGAAACGCTGTCGGACATTCGCCGTTGCTACGAATTTCGCATCGTGACGGAATCCGGCGCAGCGGAACTCGCCGCCATCAAGGCCGATGACGACGATATCCGCGCGATTCAGGACGCCTGGGATCGCCTCGAACGCGTCGTCGAATCGCAGCAGGGCATCGGCGCAAAAGATGACTACGCGTTTCATCTCGCGATCGCGCGGGCTTCGAAGAATCAGTTCTTCATCACCGTGCTGTCGTTCATCGAGGAACAGATCGCGTTCAGCATGAACCTGTCGCGCAATCTGTCGTTCGTGAAGACGCTCGAAAGGCAACGCCTCGTGCAGCGCGAACATCTCGATGTGATCGAAGCTATCCGCGCACACGATCCCGTCCGCGCCGGACGGGCGATGCGAGCGCATCTGGAAAACGCGGTGGACCGCATGTTCGGTAGCTAAACCGACCAGTGCGACAGTTGTCACACAACCTCGACCGAAGCGCGCCAAAACTGTCGAATCGTCGCAAAGTTGTTTGACAACTTTGCGGAGACTTGCTTTTCCATGCGATGAAGCGCTGCGCAAGCAGTCAAGGATACTCGCGGGAAATCTATAGGAAACACTGGTTAAAACCAGGTAAAACCGCAAGGTAACAGACCCTCGGGGTATCTCCCGAGGCAAGCTTGCAAAGCGCTGTCGCCAGAGGAAAAAGTGCCTTGAACGGCTTCGGTAACAGCATGCGCCGCGACCAATTTGCTTGACATCCTATAACCTCGTTAGCTATTTTTCAGCATCCAGTCGCAACGAGGGCGCACGCGCACAAAGACAGGCGAGAATCAGAATCAGCAGAAACAGGCCGGCGATCGACACAATCGACAGTATCGACGATACGACCGGACCTCTTCCCGACCCGTGGTTGCGAGAGAAGTGAGGAGACAAAATGGCTTTCAAGGCAGGACTGTCAGTGAAACTGGCGGCGGTTTGCGTCGCCGTCAGCGCGGTATTCGGCATCAGCGCGGCACACGCGGCTGATCCCGTATCGATCAACATCGTCGACGTCGCAGGCAATCTGCAACTGACGCAAAAGGGCTTCGAGGCGTTCAAGGCCAAGTATCCCGATCTCGTTTCCAGCATCACCTTCACGAACGCGCCCGCGCCGCAACTGCCGGGCAAGATCAAGGCGATGCAGGCGGCGGGCCGCTCGGACATCGACCTCGTCGTGACGGGCACCGATGCGCTCGCGGCCGGCATCCAGCAAGGCCTGTGGGAAAAGCTGCTGCCCGAGAACGCGAAGGCCTTCCCCGGCGTGCTCGACAAATACGCGCCCGGCCCGCGCAAGATGCAGGACATCGCGCAAGGCTACGGTCTCGAAGTGACGTACATGCCCGCGGGTCCGCTGCTCGAATACAACCCGGCCAAGGTCACCGATGTCCCTAAGACGCCGGATCAACTGCTCGCGTGGTGCAAGGCGCATCCGAACAAGCTGATCTACGCGCGTCCGGCCAACTCGGGCCCCGGCCGCACTTTCCTGATGGGCCTGCCGTACGTGCTCGGCGACAAGGACCCGATGGACCCGATCAACGGCTGGGACAAGACCTGGGCGTTCCTCAAGCAGCTCAACGACTGCATCCCTTACTACCCGGGCGGCACCTCCGCCGTGATGAAGGAACTGGGTGAGGGCACGCGCGACATGACCGTCACGGTGACGGGCTGGGACATCAACCCGCGCGCGCTGGGCATCGTGCCGGCGGAATTCAAGGTCGCCGCGTTCGACAACATGACGTGGGTCAACGACGCGCACTACATGGTGATTCCGAAGGGCGTGCCGAAGGAAAAGCTCGACGTGCTCTACAAGCTGATGAACTTCATGCTCGAGCCGGCTCAGCAGGCGCTGACCTATGACGATGGTTACTTCTATCCGGGCCCTGCGGTGAAGGACGTGCCGCTCTCGATGGCGCCCGCGAAGAGCCAGGAAGTCATCCAGAAGTTCGGCCGGCCCGAATACGCGAAGCTGCTCGCCGATCGTCCGCACGTGCTGCCGCTCAATGCACAGGCGATGGTCGCCGCGTTCCAGAAGTGGGACCGCGAAATCGGCGCGGCCAAGACCAAGTAAGGCGACAGATCTCTGTCATCAGACGGCGACGTTCCCTGCGAGGGACGTCGCCGCTTGCACAAGATAAGCGCAGGAAATCGTCATGAAGCACACTTTTGAGCAGTTGCGCCTCGACTCGGTCTCGCGCAGCTTCACCAACGCCGAAGGGCAGCAGCTCGCGGCGTTGAAGGGACTCGATTTGAATATTCAGCGCGGCGAGTTCATCGCGCTGCTCGGGCCGTCGGGCTGCGGCAAGTCGACCGCGCTGAACTGCATCGCCGGATTGCAGCCCCTGACGGGCGGCGGCATCTGGCTCGACGACAAGCGCATCGACGTGCTGCCGCCCGAAAAGCGCGGCTTCGGCATGGTCTTTCAGAACTACGCGCTGTTTCCGCATATGTCGGTGCTGGACAACGTCGGCTTCGGTCTGAAGATGCGCGGCACGCCGAAAGCCGAAGCGATGAAGCGCGCGAAGGCCGCCTTGCAACTCGTCCAGTTGATCGGCCACGACGCCAAGCTTCCGGGCCAGCTTTCGGGCGGCCAGCAGCAGCGTGTCGCCATTGCGCGCGCGATCGTCATCGAGCCGCCGCTCGTTCTGATGGACGAGCCGCTTTCGAACCTCGACACCAAGCTGCGCATCGAGATGCGCGCCGAAATCCGCCGCATCCACGGCAAGCTGGAGCGCGCGACCATCTATGTCACGCACGATCAGGACGAAGCGCTGTCGATGGCCGATCGCATCGTCGTGATGAGGGAGGGCGTCGTGCAACAGGTGGCGGCGCCGAAGGAAGTCTATTCGCGGCCGAAGAACCTGCACGTCGCGCGATTCATGGGCTTTCGCAACGTCGTGCCGGCAACCCTCGAAGGCACGCAGGGCGAAAGCGTAGCGGTGAACGCCAGCGGCGTGCGCATCGTCGGCACGCCGATGGAAGGCTTCGACAGCAAGAATGTCAGCGTCGCGCTGCGGCCGGAAGACATGGAACGCGCGTCGCCCGGCTCGGAGAATGCGTTCGACGCGCATGTCGAAGTCGTGGAGTACGGCGGCCGCGATTCGCTCATCATCGTCAACACGGCGTTCGGCAAGCTGTGGGCGCGCATCGCGGGCGAATGCAGCGAGGGCGAGCGCATCACGCTGCGCGTCGCGCCTTCGAAGACGCTGGTCTACGGAGAAGACAAATGATCGCGCTTCCCGCGCAGCGCGATCCGAAGGGCTGGCTCGTCGCTCCTGCGCTCATCTTCATTCTCGCGCTGTTCATCTATCCGTTCGCCTACGGGCTGATGCTGTCGTTCAATCCGATGAACGGCGGCGGCATCTGGGCGAACTACATCACGTTCTTCACCGACTCGTCGATGTGGCCGACGATCATCGTCACGCTGAAGCTCGCCGTGCCCGCGACGATCATCAACGTGGGCGTATCGGTGCCGGTCGCGTTCGCGCTGCGCCGCACGTCGCCGTGGCAGAAGTTCGTCACGACGCTGCTCGTCGTGCCGGTCACGCTCGGCACCGTGCTGATCGCCGACGGCATGCTCACGTACTTCAGCCCGAACGGCTGGTTTCCGCAGGCATTGCAGGCGCTGCATCTCTATGGCGATGAAGTGCGCCTCACGCACAACTACTGGGGCGTGCTGATTTCGCTGATCGTGTCGGGCTTTCCGTTCGCGTTCCTGTTGACCTTGTCGTACGTGACGGGCATCGATCCGACGCTCGCGCGCGCCGCCGCGACGCTCGGCGCGAGCCCGTGGCAGCAGTTCCGCCAGATTTATCTGCCGCTGCTGTTGCCCGGTCTCACGATGACCGCGTGCCTATCGTTCGTGCAGGCGTTCTCGGTGTTTCCGTCGGCGGTGCTGCTCGGCGCTCCGGCCGGCCCGACGCGCGTGATTTCGATAGCCGCATCGGAAGCCGCGTTCGAGAGCTACGACTACGCGCTTGCATCGACCATTGCGATCGTGATGGGCTTCGTGCAGTTGCTGGTGGTGGGCGGCATGCTGGGCGCGCGCCGCTTCTTCTACACGGGTCCGGTGACGGGAGGCAAGGGATAATGACGACCGATAACCGCGCGGCGTCCGGCTGGCAGGCCGGCACGCTCAATCAACGCACCGGCAAACAGATGAAACAGCAAGCGAGCTTGCGCGACAGACTGTGGAAGTTCTTCGTCTGGACGACGATGGGCTTCTTTCTCGTCAACGTATTGCTGCTGATCGCGACCGCCGCCGTGAACTCGGTGGCGACGCGCTGGTTCGGCACGCTCTTGCCGCAAGGCTTCACGCTGCACTGGTACGCGCAGGCGTGGAGCGATTTCCAGCTCTCCAGCGTGCTGCTCGTGACGCTCGAAGTGGTGGGCGCGGTGGTGCTGCTGTCCATCGTGCTCGGCGTGCCGGCCGCATATGCGCTCGCCCGCGTGCAGTTTCCCGGCAAGCGTTTCGCGATGCTCGTGTTCCTGCTGCCGCTGATGGTGCCGCCCGTGACCTACGGCATTCCGATGGCGACGGTCATGTACAAGTTCCACCTCGCGGGCACGCTGACCGGCGTGATTCTCGCGAATCTGGTGCCTGCGCTGCCGTTCGTCATTCTCGTGATGACGCCGTTCATCGAGCAGATCGATCCGAATCTGGAATCGGCCGCGCGCATTTTTGGGGCGAACACGTTCCGCTATTTCCGCTACGTGCTGCTGCCGCTGCTCGTGCCGGGGATGCTCGCGGCGGGCCTGCTCGTGCTGGTGCGAACCATCGGCATGTTCGAGCTGACGTTCTTCACCGCCGGGCCGACGACCCAGACGCTCGTCGTCGCGCTGTACTACGCGGTGTTCTCCACAGGCGTGCGCGCGCCGCAATCCATCGACGCGATGGCGATGATCTACATGGCCATCACGATGATCTGGGTGCTGATCGCGCTGCAGTTCGTCAGCCCGACGCAGCTCGTGTCGCGCGTGAAGGAACAGAAGCAGTGATGTTTGCCCGCGCGGCCGCGCGCGGGCGCTTTTCATACGAAGTCGTGTCGTGACCAAATTTCGTGAAGTCGTACAACTGGACGCCGGGCCGCGCCTGAGCATTTCGAGCGGGCCGCATCTCGTCGAGATCGCACCGGCGGCGGGCGGGCGCATCACGCGCTTTGCCACCGAGGGCGAGCGCGGATGGCACGAATGGCTCGCGCCCGTGAGCGCGTCGAGCTGGCCGTGCGATGCGTGGCCCAAGGGCGGCAGCTATCCGCTGGTGCCGTTTTCCAATCGCGTGCGCGATGCGCGCTTTCCCGCACCGGACGGCGCGATCGTCGCGCTCGCGACGTTTCCCGGCATGGCGCACGCGCTGCACGGCTTTGGCCAGTTTGCGGCGTGGAGCGTCGAATTGCAGGAGGCGGATTGCGTCGTGCTGCGGTATCTGCACGGCGAGGGCGAGCACGGCTGGCCGTGGGCGTTCGAGGCCGTGCAACTGATCGAGGCGAACACGGATGGCGTGCGGCTGTCGATGCGCGTCGCGAACCGCTCGTCACGCCCGATGCCGGTCGGCCTCGGCTTTCATCCCTATTTCGGCGCGCAGGAAGCCGAATTGCACACGACGACGCACTGGCGTCACGAAGCGGAAATCGCGATCGAGCCGACTGTCGAGCGGCCGGTGTATCGGCACGTGCGGGAAGCAGAGGGTTACACGCGCTATCTGAGCGGCTGGGACGGCCGCGCGACTTTGCATTACGCCGACGGCCGCGCGCTCGAACTGCACGCCGACGGCGCACTGAGCCACGTCGTCGTGCATTGTCCGGACGGAGCGGGTTACCTGTGCGTCGAGCCGGTTTCGCACGTGAGCGACGGCTTCAATCTCGCAGCACGCGGGCTGGCCGGCACGGGTGTCGCCGTCATCGAGCCAGGTAGTGAAATACAGGTGTCGCTCGCGATGGCAGCCGGCGCGAACCCGGCCCCGCGCGACGGCGGCGCCGCCTGACGCGCGCTTCCACGCAGGCGCGTTCGCGGGCTGCGGGAAGCCGCGATGCATTCGCCGGCAACACACCCCCGACGAGGCAAGTATCCGTGTTCATGGCGGCATCTCCCGGTTCGTGTATCAGCGCGTGAGCGGCATGGAAAAAAACGACTCGACCAGATCGACGATGCGCCAGGTCGCGCAAGGCCGGCGGCAATGGGCGTCGAAGCCGGCTTCCTTCAGCGTCTGCACCGGATCGGCGGGCCAGACGTTGCTCATCGCGACGAGCAGCCGCCCGGTGACGTCGGCGTCCATGCGCAGCGTGCGCAGAAAGACGTAGCCGGATTCGTTGTCGAGGCTCGTATCGAGTAAAAGCGCGTGCGGCTGCCAGCTATGCACCAGCGCGCGCACGGATCTCAGTTCCTGCGAATGGATGACCTGCAAGCCTTTGAGCCGGAGTTGCACGGCGAGCGAATCGCCGATCGACTTGTCCTTGTGCGCGATCAGCACACGGCGCGATGCGTCCCCGGCGCGTGCCCGCTTGATGCGCCACAAGGCGAATTCGCTTTCGTTGTCGGCCAGACGGCTTGACATCTCATCCTCCGTGCTCGTATTGGGTTACGTGGTTGATTCGACTGCGACCAGTTTCGACCGAATGTGCTTATCGCTGAACCCGGCACGGGAGGGGGCTACGGAGGATTTTGGGAGACTGCCGAATGTATCCCTGCGAAAGGGGGGTAGTAGTCGGGCAAGGCGCGCGTAATATCGGAACCGTTCTCGGAGCGTCGCAATGGAAAATGGCTATTTCAAAACTGTGTTGCTAGTAGAGGACGAAGGGCTCACCAGGAGCGCCATGAAAAGCCTCATCCTGGCGAACGAGCCTTTGCTCGAAATCGACGAAGCCGATGGATTCGAGCAGGCGAAAGCGAAGCTTTCCGCCAATACCTACGATCTGATGTTTCTCGACTACCACTTGCGCGGCCAGGCCACCGGCATGGACCTGCTCAACTGGATCCGCGAGGAAGAACGCGAGATCCAGACGATCATGCTGTCCGCGCAGGACGACCGCGATACGGTGCTCGACTGCATCAAGAACGGCGCGTGCGGGTTCATCTCCAAGGGCAGCGAGCAGGGCGCGGGCGTGTTTCGGGAGGCGCTGAAGACGATCCTCAACGGGCGCGTCTACCTGCCGAACACCGTGCTGGGCAAGGGCGGTCATAGCCCGAAGCCGGTTTCGCCGCACGCGGGCGTGACGGTCGAATCGCTCGATCTGCCGCCACGGCTCACCGAAACGCTGCGTTACTTGTTGCAGGGACTCTCGAACAAGGCGATCGCGCGCAAGATGAATATCAGCGAAAACACCGCCAAGGAATATTCGAGCGATCTGCTGGCGCGCTTTCACGTCACACGCCGAACGTTCCTGATCGTCGAAATGGCTCGGCGCGGGATCGAAATGCCGATGAGCAATACCTCGTCGGCGTCCTGAGCAGCCGTTCCACTCTCTTTTTTCGACGCGGGCGCAACCGGAAGGGCGCCCGCGTCGTCGCGTGCGCGCGACCTTTTTCTTATCGTTCCGAGGAATACGCTGCGGGATGGTAAGGTATAGCCCGGACTATATTCGAGATGGGGTCAGCGTAGGTGATTCGCAGGATGACGTTCATGAAAATGCAAGGCGCCGGCACGGCATTCACGGTGACAGCGGCGTTGCTTCTCGGCGCGTGCGCGCCGCTTCCGCAGCAGAACGGCACGGATGCCGCCGTCGGGGCGTCGGCTGCATCGGCCCCGCAGGTGGCGCAGGCCGCGCCCAAACCGCCCGTGCCGCCCGCGCAGCAAGGTGAGCGGCGCATCATGGTCGGCACCGCGAATGGCTACCATCTGATGGTCAAGACGACGCCGCCGTCACAAGTCTGCGACAGCGACGCCTTCGCCGATGGCGTGCGCTACGGTTACGCGCTGACCTGGAATCGTCTCGTCGGCGAAGAAGTGCGCAATGGCGGCAAGCCGAAGCGCAAGTTCGATGCATCCACGGTCCATTCCCAGGACGATCAGTACAAGATCCAGTGGGACGGCAAGGAACGCGTGAATGCGTGCGCGTCGGACGGCTATCTCATCGGGCGCGTCATCGGGACGCATCTGGCCGGCGCCGACATGAAAAACGGCAAGCCTTCCTAGTCGCAGGCGTGGGTCGCGGTGACATAGCGGTTCGCGACCGCGACATCGCCGTAAATCGTGTAGCCCGTTCCGCTCGCCGATGCCTGCGCGATCACCAAAACCACCGACTGACTCGTATATCCGCCGCTCGGCACGGAAACGGCCTGCGTATCGGTACTCGGCGAGTATTCGCGCACGCGCCCGGCGATCGGGGTCCATTTTTCCTTCACGCACCGCACGAAATCGTACGGCTTGAACTGCGACGTGCCCGACCCGACGGGCACGGTCCTGAGCAGCGCGTCGTCCGTCGCGGCGCAGGCGCTCAAAAGGCATGCGCCGATGGCAGCGAACAAGATTGCGTTGTTTTTTCTCATGGTTCCTATCCTTTTTTTGCAGTATCCGCTTAAGCTTGCGCCCTGTGTCCTCGTCGACGCCACAGATCGTCGATCGTAACCCTTCCGCTGACAAACCGTAAGGCGAACGCGACCGTTCGTTCGTGCCGAACGAGCGCCCCGGAAAGCCGCGCCAGATCTGATTGCAAGCTTTCGATCCGTAGTTTTCCCAATATTAGTCAAGTCGGGTCAACCGGCGCCGTTATATAGGCGTTTCACGCTTAGAAGCCGTTTGTATGGCGCGAGCGCGGGCGGCGGGAGCCGAAGTGGCGCTCTCCGACCGCGTGTGGTGCGCGGGTCCCCGATAACCGTGATGTTGCGTTGCCATCGACCGTTCGCGGCCGGTTTGCAGCGTGAGCCAGTTTGATAGAACGCATGTCTCGCACAAAGTTGCTTGCCCGGCTTCGCGCCATTTCCCCCGTCGGACGCCCGTCCGGTGGCTTCGATCTTCAGCGGCTCGCCGCGCCCGCGCTCACAATCGTGATCTGCGTGCTGCTGCTGGTGGTCTTCCAGCACCTTTCCCGCTCGGTCGACTACAAGTCGGTGATCCACTCGCTGCGCGTGATGACGCCGCAGGCCTGGGTCGCCGCGCTGTTCGCGACCGCGCTCTCCTTCGCGGCGCTGGTCGGGCGCGACGCGGTCGGGCTGCGTCATATCGGCGTGACCATGCCGCGTTCGCTGCTGTGGGTCGGCGCGACGGTCGGTTCGGCGCTCGGCAACGTGACGGGCTTCGGCGCGCTGACGGGCGGCGCCGTGCGCTGCCGCGTGTACGGCGCGGCCGATGTGACCCCGGCGCAGGTCGGCCGGCTGACGATTTTCACGAGCGTCACGCTCGCGCTCTCCCTCGCTTTCATGGCCGCCGCCGGCATGCTGTTCGGCGCGGGCACGCTCTCCGGCATGATGCATCTTTCGCCGTCCGCGCTGCGCGTGACCGGCGCGCTGCTTCTCGCCGTGTTTGCGGCGATGGTCATCGTGTGCGGCCGCGAGCCTCGCACGTTGCGCTCGCGCTGGAAGTGGCTCGCGTTCACCGTGCCGGCGCGTCGCGACTTCGTCGCGCAGGCCACGCTCGCGGTCGTCGACGTCCTCGGCGCCGGTCTCGCGCTCTGGGCGCTTCTGCCGAACGCGCAAGTCGGTTTCGGCGACTTCATGACGGTGTTCTCCGCGGCCATGCTGCTTGGCATGATCGGCCATACGCCCGGCGGCGTCGGCGTGTTCGAGGCGGCGATGGTGTTCGCGCTCGGCGGGAGCGCCCACACGCCGGACGTGCTGGCCGCGCTGCTCGCGTATCGCGCGATCTACTTCGGCCTGCCGCTGATCCTCTCGGCGGGCGTGATGGCGGCGTTCGAAGGCCGCGCGCTCAAGGGCCGCTTCGGTTTCCTCAGCCCGCGCAACGTCTCGCAGCTCGCGCCGGTGTTCCTGTCGATCGTCACGTTCGCGGCCGGCTCGATGCTCGTGATCTCGGGCGCTACGCCCGCGTTCAAGATGCGTATCGCGCTGTTGCAGACGATCCTCCCGCTGTGGGTGCTGGAAAGCTCGCAACTGCTCGGCTCCGTGCTCGGCGTGCTGCTGCTTTTCGTTGCGCGCGGCCTGATGCGCCGTCTGGATGCCGCCTGGTGGCTCGCGCTCATCCTTGCCGTGACGAACCTCGCGCTGTCGCTGGCGAAGGGT
>Ga0160459_100209_pt1 | contig 30909 bp, 20 predicted proteins | sample HID1973K_E6MG_FD_108208 | JGI IMG/M metagenome (GOLD analysis project Ga0160459, IMG submission 108208) | Enriched mosquito-associated microbial communities from UW Madison campus, WI, USA - HID1973K_E6 MG | ecosystem: Host-associated > Arthropoda: Insects > Digestive system > Unclassified ... | reverse complement strand
GTTGGTCATGCACGGTTTTACCAAGGTAGCGACCGTGGATGAAGCGGCCCAGTACACCGAGCTATTCTGCCGGTATGTCGCCGCCGAGAAAGGCCCGTTCTGTTTGTTGAGAGACGCGAGCCAACTTCCCTCCTTGCGTGACGACGTCGAACTGGCTGACGGCACGCCCGCCGCATCAGTCGAACTCACGAAACTGCTGTTTTCCAGGAATGTTTGGGAAGAAGGCGACAACTTCCGGATGGCGGCGCTGGTGATCTACAACCACAACGTGCTCGGCAGCTTATTTGCGTTGCAATGCACCTCAGACGCCACTGCGAAGAAGATCTCGCCGGCGATGAACGAGAGCCATCCTCTGAGCAAGGAAGCCTCCATGCTCGAAGTATGTTGTTCGCTCGGGTTGCTCGATCTGGCCAGACCGCTCTACAACGACGCTGACGTTTCGAGCCGACACCTTGCACTTCGCGCGGCACGTGCAGGAAAGCATTCACATGTCGTCGAATGGCTGCTGCAGAATATTCTGAACAGCGAGCCGGAAGCGGCAACGAGCGGTTCGATGCTGTTAGATATCGCGTCTCTCGAAGAGCGGGGTGTTCCGCTGCTGCGCAAGTTTCTTGCTCGTCCTCGGGCCGAAGAGGTGATCGAATCAGTCGACGACAACGGCGTGTCGATCACATGGAATCAATACGAAGATCTGTCAGGAGAAAAAAAATCGACAGCAATGCTCGAGGCGCTGCGTAGTGCTCAACTCAATCCGGAAGAGCCTACTGAGTTGAGCGACGGCGCGCTCAACATCAGGCCTGAGAACGTACAGGGCCCCACACGCTGGGGCTTTGCGATCGAGCCCACGTGGCAGTGGGAGCCTGTGGACCAGTCGGCGCTGTCGCGGCTTGCCGATGCCATCGGAGTTTTCCGCAAGGACATGCACTTGCGGCGAGCGCTTCCTGCGGGCAGGCCATACGAAGCTCGTACGGCCAAACTCTTATGCCTGCCTGATGTCGAATTAGTCGAAGTGCTGTATCGGATCGGCGGAACAGATACGCCGCTGGTGAGAGTCTTCCTTTGCGACGCGACTACCGGAGCGATCGTCACATGGCTCAACGGGCAGGCGGCCAGATTGCACTGGGCGGCAAAGACCGGCTTAATCAAGATTGCGAGCGTGGATGAAGCGGCTCAGTACGCGGAACTGTTTTGCCGATACGTGACTGGCGAAGACGGCCCGTTCTGCTTGTTGAGGGACACCAGCCAGCTTCCCTCGCTGCGTGACGACGTCAAGCTGGCCGACGGAACGCCCGCAACACCGGTCCGGCTCACGAATCTGCTTTTTCCAAAAACTCTGTGGAGAGACGGCGACGACCTCCGGCTGGCAGCAACCGTGATCTACGGCAAGACCGTGTTCGCGAGCCTGTTCACCGTGCAATGCACATCGGACGCTACTGCGAAAAAGATCGCGCCGGAGATGAACGATGACCATCATCTGAGCAGGGCTACATCCATGCTGGAAGTATGTTGTTCGCTCGGTCTGCTGGATCTGGCCAAACCGCATTTCGACGGGTCGACGGGTCTGGAACGCCGAGCCGCCTTGGGTTCTGCCAGCGAGAAAAGACATCTCGACGTTCTGAAATGGCTGTTGCAAAGCGATCCGCACTTAATGAATCCGGAAGATGCCGGAACTCCCGGTGCGCTCACGATCGCGGCAGGTCTCGGCGCGCTCGATGCGGTGAATTTGCTGCTGAGTTCACCGTATCGAGCGCTTGCGAATCCAGGCCGGCGAACGACTAACGGTCAGCACGCGCTTGAGCGTGCTGCGGCAGGAGGGCATGTCGACGTCGTACGTCGCCTTCTCGTCGACGATCCCACGCTTTATTCATTGCCCGGCGAGCGCGATCGTTCGATTCTCGCGGCTGCGGTGAAAAGTTCTTCATCGGAACTCATCGATTTTCTTCTGGAAGAACGCTTCCGGCGAGACGAACACTCGCGCGGTGGAACCACTGATGCAGACGTATATGCGCTCGGTCTGGCGATCGATGACGGGGAGCGCGAAATCGCGCTGAGACTGGTGAGAAGCTTTACAGATTTCGCCAACAGGCTGAGCGACGTTCAACAACGCCGTCTTCCCCGGCTCCTTGACGGCACTTTGCCGGAAACGCTTCGCACGATCGGACACAGCACCAGGTTTGCATCGGTGATCGAGCGGTTGGCGCGGCGCGGGAGCGGAGCCTGCGCCACGCTCGAGGGTGCGGAATATCAGGCCGCGATCGATGCATGTAGCATCACCCCGGAGTCTGACGAATCGATCGACGTCTCGGCGCGCTGGCTATCCTGCATTCCCGACGGACTGTTTCTCCAATACCGGCGAAGCAGCGATGCATCAATACCCGCGTTAGCGAACGGCATTTATTGCCGTGGTGAATTTTTGCTACTCGACGGCACGACGGTGTGTTTGGATTTCGCCGCGGAAGACGGCTGGCTCCGCTGGCGCGACGAATGGGACGCGGCTGATCTGCTCCGACTGCATCTGATGCATCGACGTGTGGAACAAGACATCTCCTTGCCTCTCGAAGATGCGGCTTTTATTCCGTGGAGAGTCGATCGAGCCAACGGCGTCGCTACTCAGGTGCTCGACTTGGACTTCGGTCCGATGACGATCGACCTTCAGCGGGACGGAACGGCGTTCGCGCAAACATTCGCCTTGTGTGGAGATGAGCTTGTAAATATGCAGCTGAAATTGCTGGCCGACGGGTCGATGAGTATCGGCCGCTGCGAGCGCCTCGCGCGCGCTCTGCCCGTTTTCAGCCTGCGTAACGCCGGGAGTTGGTGGCGATGGGAATGAAACCGTGGAGGACCGTGCCGCGATGCGAGCGCGAGCAGGGGTGCGTCATTCGTCGAGTTCGTATTTCAAATCGAAGGTCTCCGGCGGCATCGCATAACCGTCGGTCTCATTCGCGTCGTTGTAGACGAGATAGTCGGACGCCTCGTAGTGCGTCTGGCCTTCTTTCGTCCGTATGTACCCGGCGCTTTCTGCCCGGCGTGCCCAGACGGGAGTCACCTTCACGTACACGCCCCGACTGACCTCGCGATAGGTCCTCGTGAATACTTCTTCGTCGACGGTGTAAATCTCGCCGTCGTTCTCGACGATCCAGTCGCCCGCCTTGCAGTGCTGGCCGGAGCCCCACTTGTTGTAGTTGAAGCCAGCTGTATCGAGTCGTAGCGGAACAGCAACTACGAAGCGATCCGATTTGAGGCGATAGCGTCGTAGCTCATTCATAAGAAGCCGTATCGAGATCGAAACAGTGATTGAAATGTTCGCTGCGCATGTCGCGGCGTGCGGCGAGCGTCCCAAGCCTGAGCAGTGTTGGCATGTTCTTCGGAGCATCCATTCTACTCAGCTCTCTGATTCTAGTGTTGCTGGCAAGAGAGGGCGCAAGCGCTTCGACAGATCCTCGGCTCAGATCGACGTCATAACGCAGATAGCTGAAAAGCGCGGTTCCGCCGAGCAGATCGTTTTTCAGGTGACCTACCTCGGAATCTATCGGCCGCGCGGTTTTGCTTGCGGACATCCATTGCAAAATCATCTGCTGCTGAACTGAGCAATCTTCGATGAGCGAGAGCAGGGCGCTGACGCCCGCTTCCGTAGCGACGGTCGGTCTGGCGACGGTCGGATCCTTCGCGCCGGTGCCGATCGAGACGAGCAGCAGCTTATGTTCGCCCATAGGCCAGCCGATGCGGTAGCCTCCCAGTGTCGCAAACATGAGGGCTTGCAGGGCCGGATTATTGAAGGGGCTTACTCCGCCATCGACAAAATGGCCTTTGACCGGCGTCCCCTTCTTTGATCGTGCGATGGTGATGAACTCCGGATCGAAATAAGTCGGTGCTGCCGTCGAAGCGCGCACGACTTGCCAGAGCAGATATTCGCCATTGCCGATGACGCCTTCCTCTGCGGAATTGAAGTACTGGCCGTCGGGATTATTGCTGATCGACCACGGACTACCGGTGTCGAGGCGCTTGACCACGATCATCAGGCCGGTTTGCAATGCTGGTCCGCCAAGCGTGTTCTCCTTTCCGAACAAGTGCTTCAGATAGGAGACAAGGATTTTTTCATCGTACTTGGCGCGGATGTAGCCGTCGCGCAGTAAGCTCTTCTTGAATGCCTTTTCCCCGAGTTCGAAGTAGCAATCCCGAATGTGCTTCACGGTCCAGCCCAGCGCAAGCGCGGCCGCGATGATCGCACCGGTGGACGTGCCGGCGATGAGATCGAAATAATGGCACAGCCGGAAATCTTGCTGCCCCCCGTGACGTTCGCTCAGCAACCTTTCGAGTTCCTGGAGGATGCCAAGGCTGAGTACGCCTCGCAGCCCTCCGCCATCGAGCGAAAGGATGCGTTTAGGGCGTCCATTGAACTTGAAGTGCTCGTCCCGCGTCAATACTCGATAGCTCATATCGGCTCCCGGCCATTGATCGAATGGAATGGGACAAGCGCCGCCTTCCGGACAATCAATAATGGCTCTGGGATGCATTCTAGGATAGGCAGGCGTCCTCCGACGTGAAGTTGGTGCGTTTTGGAGAGTGAACCAAGCCGTGGGAGGCGATTTAGGCCGCTCGGTGAATATTCCACGCCAAAATAACCGAAGTAAACCGGGTGCGTTTTGCGAAGCATCACGAACGGCCGCCTGAAGCGCGCCTGAGCGGCGCTGCGAAGCCACCTCCGCACGGGTGGCTTTGCGCTCGCGCGGGAAGGCCGGCGCACGGTCGCCTCACCAATACTTCGGCGGGCTTGCCGCCCACGGCGCGCTCTGACCGGACGTCGCGAGATCCACCTTGCCGTCACGCACGCCGTTCTTTTGCGCGGTCAATTGCAGGCTCGAGAGCTTCGTTGTCGGCTTGTTCGGATTGTGCCGCGGGCTGGCCCCCAGCACCTTCCCTGCGTCGTAGATAAAGTTCAACACGCTCATCTCCCACGCCGGAAACTTGCCGCTGCCTACCCACGCGCGGCAGAGGTAGTAATGTTCGACGGCGGCCATCATGGCGTCGTCGGGATCGACGAGTTCGGGCGGCCAGGTTCCGATCGGTGGATTACCGTCCCATCCGGCATTGCGGACCTGATACAGATCCCGTCTGATCTGGTCGAATCGCTCAGGTGCGGGTATGTCCACTCGAAAGCTGTTCCATTTGGCAATCAGTTCGTTCATGCGCGCGACTTGCGGGTCCGGATCGGCCATTACTTTCTCCTCTGTTCAAAAGAGATTGAAACGAGTCGCGAGCCGAATGGTTTTCCGCTACCCGCGCTTCCTTAGACGAACGAGCGTCGATGATTTTTGATGAAGAGGCGCGATCGTGAAGCCACACACAGCGGTGATCGCGCGGCGCACGCCCGCGTTCAATCCCTCACGCAGCCGATCGTTTTGACCATGCGCGTGACATACTGCCCGCGCATTGTTTCGTTACGTGAGGCCTGCAATGGATGATGCGGGATTGACCGACATGCTTCGTTCCCGTCTCGGACGCGTGGTGGCTATCGAAAGCATGGGAGGCACCGCCGGACGCACGATGCTGTATCGCGTAAACGGCGGCGAGTGCGTGCTGAAGCTCTTTTATCACGCGCCGGAAATCAAGCAGATGCGCGAACTCACGGCTTACGCGTTTCTCGCATCGAGCGGCCTGCCTGTGGCGCGTCTGCTGGATTGGGGCGTGCTGCCTTCCGGCGTGCCGTGGATTCTCCTGAGCCACGTGCCCGGCGAAACCATCAAGGAAATAAAGCGGCGCATGCCCGGTTCGCCTGCCCGGCTGACCGATGCCATGGCGACCTTGCTCGCGCAGCTGCATCGCTTGCCGGCGGATACGTCGCCTCTGTTCGTCGGGAAGGAGGCGCGCGCGACGCTATTGCAGGCGCGCCTCACGAAGTATGCGGGCTTCGTCACTTGTGCCGCGCGAGCGCACTTGTCCGAGCGCGCGCTCTGGCGACGGGCAAGATCGGAAATGCAGCGGCTCTTGCTCGACGATTCTGCCAGATGGGCGCGCAAGGGCGTTTTCGTTCACGGCGACTTTTCGACACGCAACCTGCTTGCGCGAAACACGGAGCAGGGCGTCGAGACGACCGGCATCATCGACTTCGAACGCGCGCGTCTCGGCGACCCGGCGGAGGATCTCTGCGCCGTGTTTCTCGAAGATTTCTGCCGCGATGAATCCGGATGGCGGCGGTTTCTCGAACGCTATTGTCTTCTTGCCGGGGCAGATAGCGGACTCGGAATCCGCTTCGTTTATTTCTTCATCGGTCATGTAGCCGAGATCGCGACGTGGGCGCCGGGAAAAGATGACGCTTACTATCGCGCAGGCATCGCAGCGCTCGAAACGGTGCTCGAATCGTTGCTCGAATGGCGTGATGAGAAAGGTAAGAGACGAAGATGAGCGACAGCGGTTCTGCCTGACACACCCGAAGGCCGGCGTGCGCCGGCCATCGTTCATCAGGACACGACACGCCAAATCACCTCACGCACGCATCACCGCAAGGAACGCGTATTCATATGCCCCATTGGAGATCTTGCTGTCCAGCGAGCGCTGCACGAGCTTGATCTTGGGCTTGTACTGGTTGCCATCGATCGTCTCCAACTGCCGGCCGCTGATTCGGTGGATGAGCGAAACGTGCCGCCATCCGCTCGCCTTCTCCGATCTCACTAGCACCACATCCGCCCGCCTGAGCTCGCAGCCGTTCCAGCCCACGTCGTGGTACGCCTGTTTGCCAGTGCCGTCCATCGGGCTGCTTCCCGCATAGCGAAGCACCTCCACGGGGCTTGTATCGCGTATGCCCCAGTCGATCGCGCGTTCGGGCGACCACAGCACTTTGTTCGACGTGCCGAACGGATTCGCCTCGCCGCGAATGGCGCAAGCCTGATCCCAGCACCAGTATGCGAAGCCACCGCACCAGTTCAGATCGTCGGCCATGTTGTACACGCCAAAGCCGCTCGTCTGTGCTATAGCGCTGCACATCTGGTCTTCAGCCACGCGGATCACCGCGTCGCGCAGGGACATGTCCATCAGCTCGCGGCGCAGCTCGGGCGTGACCTGAGCTTTCGCCTTGCCGACTTGCCGGCACGTCGAATCGCCGATCACGCGTACTGAAAGCGGCGCGATCCAGTCGCTGCCGTCTTGCGTCGCGCGCAGGAGCGTCGTGCCCGGCGATTTCGCGGTGAGTCCGATGACGCGAATCACCTGATCCTTCTCCCAATCGCTCAGCGAACCTTCCTTGTGCGCCTGCTTGCTGTCGGATGCACCGGCCGATGCGACCGCGACGTTTTCATCGTCGGTGAAGACATCGAGCCCGGCGCCCGCGACGAGATAGAAAGTCGTGCGCTGATTGAGCGACATCACCTGCAAGTTCCGACTCGCATCGTATCCGCGTTGATCGACATTGCTGGGTTTGTGCAGATTGGCCATGAAAACTCCTCGTGCTTCATCGAGTGTGGGTTCGTTCGCGACCGCCGCCCGTGCAACGAATGGCGGCGTCATTCGGAACCGGTGTAGAGCTTCGAGCCCGGACGCGGACGCGCGCGTGCGATCGATTCGCCGATGGTCGTGGCATAGTCGAGCGGAAACGCGGTCTGAATGTGAATGGCCTCGTCACGCGAGCCTGGAATCTTGTAGACGCGCACGAAGATCGTCACGATACAGCCGTCGCCGCGCGCGGCGGAAAGCCAGTCGAACGAGGTCTGACCCGGCTTGCTGGGCCGGTAGACCGTGAACACATCCAGGTCCCGGCCTTGCCGGAGAATGACCGAGCGAATGCTTGCGCTGTTCACGCCGGGAGCGTTGAGGGTGTCGAGCTCGCGTTGTCCCGGCGCGGAGTTGAGCGCTTCGTGCACCAGGAGCGCAAGGCTCGTGCGCCCGGCGAGAAGCGTCGAGTCCACCTCGGGCAGCTTGGCGGGCGCACCGTTGTGGGGCGGCCGCGCGAACATGCAGATGCGCTCTTCGGTATGCATAGAGATCGCGTGTCCTCGCGGGCCGTTTTGCGACGTCAGATCCGGCCTCAGACGATGCTCGCTCGAATTCAGGATGTCCACGACCTCCTGAAGGCTGTAGGTGCGGTTGTATGCCATGTCCGTGGTCCCTCGACGCGTGACAGGTTCGCGCGCTGCGCGTCAGACACCCGGCGCGCGCGCCGTCTTGAGATACGCGGATACAGCCATCTCGGAGTTGTCCGCGCCGACAAAACCCGCGTCGTCGTAACCGCGCGCGATCAGATTTTTTTCCCGCCAGCGGTTTCCATACTTGCCGAAGACCAGTTGCACGCCGAGCGAAAGCAGGCGCACGCTCAGGAGCTCGTGGTCGGGCACGCCGGACGCCTGCGCCCAGCCGAGCAGCAGGCCGACGCCGACCAGCCCGCCGAACATAAGTCCGCCAAGCAGATACTGCCGCTTGCACAGCGCCCAGATCCAGGTGAAGAAAAAGGCTGGCCACGACCAGCCCTGCTTGACCGCTTCGCTTGCGCCTCGTGGATGCGTGAATACCTTGAACTGGGTCATGGATGTGCTCGCACAGAGTGAGTGATGCGTGGGTGGAACTTCAATAGCGCGGAAGGCTTGCGCCGGGGGCCATCATCGGCTGCGGCGTGGCGCGCGGAAACACGCGCCAGTTGCCGTCGTCGTGCCGAAAGAAAAAGAGCGCGCACGCACCCGACGGACGCAGCGCCTCGATGCAGACATAACGGCGCCGGTCGGTGGGCGTGCGGCCGAACAGGCGCACATGCAACGGCGTATCGCTGCCCGCCGCGAGCCACTTTTCGGCCTGCGCGCGAAGCGACTGAAAATTGCGAATCACGGACTTGCTCATGACTTCCTCCGACCCGTGCAAAAGCCTTGGGAGAGTGGCGCGGCGAGCGCGCCTTTCATGAACAGAACGAGTCAGGAAGGAGGGTTTTGAAGGTCAGAGATCGCGGCTCGCAAGGCGCGCGAGGCCGCGTTCAAAGCGCCGCGCGCGGGCGCTATTTGAGCGATACGCCCATGAAGAGAGTGGGACCGAAAGGATCGATCCTGAACCCGTTCACATTGCGCGCGAGCGGCTGATAAACGGTCGAGTGCGCGATCGGCGTGAAGGGCACCTGTTCCTTGAAAATCTGCTGCGCGCGCATGTAAAGCGACGTGCGCGTTTCCTGATCGGCGGTGGCGCGCGCCGACTTCACGAGATCGTCGAAGGGCTTGTAACACCACTTGGAGAAGTTGTTGCCCTGCGCCACGGCGTCACACCCGAGCAGCACGCCGAGCCAGTCGTCGGGGTCGCCGTAGTCGCCCGTCCAGCCGATCAGCAGCGCATCGTGCTCGCCCGCGTGCGCGCGTTTCAGATACTCGCCCCACTCATAGGTGACGATATGCGCGTGCACGCCGATCTTCTCCCAGTCCGCCTGAATCATCTCGGCCATCAGGCGCGCATTCGGGTTGTAGGCCCGCTGCACGGGCATCGCCCAGAGATCGAAGGAAAGGCCGTCGCGGTAACCGGCTTCGGCAAGCAGCGCCTTCGCGCGGGCCGGGTCGAAAGGCGCGCTGCCGAGCGACTTGTCATACGACCATTGCGTGGGCGGCATGGGATTGGTCGCGAGCTGTCCCGCGCCCTGATACACCGAATCGATGATCGCCCGCTTGTCGATCGCCATATCGAGCGCGCGGCGCACCTTGAGGTTGTCGAACGGGTGCCGCGACGTGTTGTAGGCGAGAAAGCCGAGGTTGAAGCCCACCTGGCTCATGAGTTGCAGGTTGGGATTGGCGCGGATCGCGGCGATATCGGTGGGACGCGGCAAACTCATCACATGGCATTCGTTCGCCTTGAGTTTCTGCAGCCGCACGGCGGCGTCGGGTGTGATCGCAAACTTGAGTTTGCTTACGAGCACGGCGTGAGCACGCCAGTACTCGCGATTGCCGTCGAAGCTGATGGTGGCATCCGGCTTGTACTCGCGAAACACGAACGGCCCGGTGCCGACCGGAAGCAGGTTGATATCGGCCGCCTTGCCGTTTTTGAGCAACTGCTGCGCGTATTCGTCCGAGAGGATCGAAGCGAAGGGCATCGCCATTTTTTGCAGGAAGGGCGTATCGACCTGAGCGAGCGTGAAGCGCACCGTGTACGAGTCCACTTTCTCGACGCGCGTGATGTTCTTCGCGAGTCCAAGGCTGCTCACATACGGAAAGTCTTTGGGATACGCCTTGCGAAACGGATGCTCCGGGTCGAACAGGCGCGTGAAGGTGAACACCACGTCGTCGGCATTGAACTCGCGCGTCGGATGAAAAAAGGATGTGGTATGAAACTTCACGCCGCGCCGCAGATAAAACGTGTACTGAAGTCCGTCGTCCGAAGGCTTCCAGTCCTCTGCAAGACCGGGAGAGACGCCGGGGCCGTCGAGCTTCAGTTCGACGAGACGGTCGTAAAGGGTATAGGCCGCGGCGGTGGCCTCCACGGTCGTCGAATACTGCGCGTCGTCGAAGCCGCGTGGGCTCGCTTCCGAGCAATAGACGAGCATGTTGTCGGGAACGTCCGCGACGGCGTGTGTCCCGGCGATGCACGCCCAGGCGCATACACTGGCGCACAGGATGAAATGCAGCGCGCGCTTGCGGGTTCCTGCGCGAAGGCATTGCGCGATGTGACGGTTCATGTCGTCGCCCATGGTTCGAAGCCGTGCGCAGGTAGTGCGGCGCGCGCATGCTGGCCTAGCGCTCGCGGTGTCCATGCGTTTTCAGCGAGGCTTCAGTATAGGTGCCGATAGCCGGCGTTACAAAGCCGCCGCCGTGGGGCCGCAAGACGCTCAAGCACGGGTCGAACGTTCGTTTGTGGTGCGAAAGCATCGGGCTCGCGCATGCATGCGCGAGCGTGCGAGACCGGGTATAGGATGCTGACAGACTGGTTCGCGCCGTCATGTGCAGAAGCAGCGCGAACGCCGATACGGCCCTTCGCGCGCAGCGGCAGCGCGGCAGCGCGGCGGGAAAGGAAGGCGAATGGACATCTTGCTCATGGCGCAGGCGGGACTCTGCCGCGAAGGCATCGTGCGATTGCTGCGCGAGTTCGCCACGGGCGTCGAAGTGCGCGTGACGGACGAGCTTTGCGCCGACTGGCCGGGCGAGCGCGCGCCCGGTTGCGTGATCATCGACGGCGCCATGCTGCGTCACGATCGCGCGGATGTCGAGTTGCTGCGCGCCTGCGCCCGCGCCACGCCGGTCGTGGTCCTGCTGCCCGAGGCAACCCAGGCTGTCGTCGACCAGCTGGTGGCCACGGGTGTATCGGGTTGCGTGGAAAAATCGGCGTCGGTGGAACTGTTTTTTGGCGCGTTGCGGCTCGCGCTCGCGGGCGGCGTGTATCTGCCGCGTTCGCTCGTGTCCGCAGGGCTGCACGACCCGAGCGCTCGGCGCGACGGCCCGGCGCTGCCAGGTGCGCCCGATGTCGCGGTGCGCCTCACGCCGCGTCAGATCGAAGTGCTCGCGCTGGTTGCGCGCGGCCGCTCGAACAAGGTGATCGCGCGCCAACTCGACATGGCCGAAGCTACTGTCAAAACGCACCTGACCACTATCTACAAGGCGCTCAACGTCACGAGCCGCGGCGAAGCGAGCGCGGTCGCCGCGCGGCTGGAGAGCATTCGCGAGGCGCAGGCCAGCAAGGCTGTCAATGGCCCTGTGCCGGTCGCCCGTTTCCTCGCCAACGTGCAGAGCCGGCACTTCCGGCCCGGTGAAATCCTGTTTCGAAAAGGCGATCCGGGCGGCGCGCTGTTCTATGTCGAGCACGGCACCATCCGGCTTTCGGATCTCGGCATCGAACTCGGCGCGGGCGCGGTGCTGGGCGAGATCGGGCTGTTCTCGCCCGATCACCGGCGAACGTCGACGGCGATATGCAAGACCGCGTGCGAGCTGCGCACGGTGTCCGCCGCCGAAGCCATTCGCATTTATTATCAGGAGCCGGACTTCGCGCTGTACATGATCCAGCTCGTAGCAAGCCGGCTGCAGGCCACGCCGCAAACTGCTTGCTATTCGACCTCGCAGTGAGTACGTTATGGGATGCGTCCGGACCAGAGCAAGGTCGTTTCGCTTCCCGAAGCATTGGAGCATCATCGTCCGTCCGGGCCATGAAGAATCCGCCAGTAAAAAACGATCAATAGAAAGCCGGTCGTATTCTTCGATATCCTGACATCCCTCTGCAATATTGTTGACCGGCGCAACGGATCCGCGCGTGCTTGCGCGTCACGACCGTCGTCACGGTGGAAGAACATTGACATGGAAACTGTCGCCACGGCCAGCGACCTGCAACGCGTGACGCGCACGATACTCTTCGCCGATCTGGTGGAGTCGTGCCGGCTCGCCGAGGTTGACGAGGAAGGCACCGCCGCGCGCTGGCGCGGACTGCGCATGGCGATCGAGACGCGCATCGTGCCGGGGCATCGCGGCAGGCTCATCCGAACCGAGGGCGACGGGCTAATGATCGTTTTCGAGGATCCGCTCGCGGCGGCGCACTGCGCGCTGGACATTCAGCGCATGTGCCGCATCGGCGGCTCCGCGCAGAGCGGGGCCGAACCCCTGATGCTGCGCGAAAGCCTGCACGAAACCGACCTGCTCGCCGATCAGCGCGATGTATACGGGCGCGGCGTCAATCTCGCGGCGCGTCTTTATAATCTCGCCGGTCCGGGCGAGATCGTCATATCCGAACCCATTCATGCGCGGCTGCGCGGCAGCTACGACGAGCAGATGGAAGACCTTGGCGAATGCCATCTCCGGCATCTCGCCAAACCGGTGCGCGCGTACCGGCTGGGCGGTCCCGGACCGCGCCCGGTGATCGCGCCGGGCGCGGGGGCCAACAGCCAGACGTTGCGGCCCTCCATCGCGGTGATTCCGTTCGCGGCGCGCGTGGTCGAGCCGGGTCATGAAGCGCTCGGAGAAATTCTTGCCGATGAACTCATCGGCGCGCTGTCGCACTCGGACCGGCTGCAGGTGATCTCGCGTCTTTCCACGAGCGTGTTACGCGAACGCAGCCTGAGCGCGCGCGAAACCAGCGCGCTGCTCGACACGCGCTACGTGCTCTCGGGCGCGTATCGCACGAGCCGCGACCGGCTGGTGCTGTCGGTCGAACTCGCCGATGCGAAGGAGGACCGCGTGGTGTGGGCAACGACGCTCAATGACAGCATCGGTTCCATCGTGGCCGGCGAAAGCAATGTCAGCGCGCAGCTTCGGCAGGGCGTAGGGACGGCGATCGTGTCGCACGAACTGGAGCGTGCGCGCTCGCAGTCTCTGCCGACGCTGGAAAGCTCCACCTTGCTGCTCAACGCGATCGCGCTCATGCACCGTGGTGTGTATGAAGAATTCCAACGCGCCGGGCAGATGCTCGAAGTCCTCGCCGAACGCGCGCGCCGTCAGTCCACGCCCTACGCATGGCTCGCCAAATGGCATGTGCTGAGCTTTAACCGCGGATGGACCACCGACCGGCTCGGTAAGGCGCAGGCGGCGCTCGATTGCGCGAAGGCTGCGCTCGACAACGATTCGCAATCGTCCATTGCGCTCGCGGTCGAAGGCTTTGTGCAGACGAATCTTCTGAAGCAGCTCGATATTGGCGAGGAGCGCTATTCACGCGCACTCGAAGTGAATCCGAACGATTCCCTCGCCTGGCTGCTGAAAGGAACTCTGCACGCATTCAAGGGCGAAGGCACGGAGGCGGTGGCCGCCACCGGCTACGCGCTGTCGCTTTCGCCGCTCGATCCCATGCGCAACTTCTACGAATCGCTCGCGGCGACCGCTGCGCTGTCGGCGAAGGAGTGGAAAGGCGCAATCGCGCTCGCGCAGCGCTCGCTCAAGGGCGGCCCGAACAACACGTCGACCTTGCGCGCGCTGGCGATCGCGCAGTCCGAGCTGGGCATGATCGACGCCGCCCGCGCGACCGTCGCGCGCGTGCTCGCCATCGAGCCGGGCCTGACCGTAAAAAGCTATCTGGAGCGTTCGCCGTGCGCCGGTTATGAGACCGGGCGCATCTGGTCGGCGGGGCTCGCGCGCGCGGGTCTGCCATCTGGCTGATGGATTGCCCGGGCGGCCGGGCGGACCGTGGCGCGCGCCATGTCATACAAGCGTTCGGATTGGGGTGAGGCCGATGCGGCGTGCATCGGTGGCCTTTTGCCGGAGAGAACGACATGAGCACACTGGGTGGAGCGGGCGGCGCGGGAGGAGCAGGGGGTGCAGGGGGTGCGGGTGGCGCCGGGGGCGCGGGAGGGGCCGGCGTGGCGGGGACGCCACCGAGCGTGCTCGGCGATGCGGAGTTGCTGACGCAGGCGATGATCGTGCACCGCGACGGCATCGTCGGGCCGTGGATGGATACGTATCTCGAGATTCAGAAGGATCAGGACGACAGCGGCAGTCACATAGAAGACGACGGCCAGATGTGGCGCTGGGACGACTGGGTGCGCGCGTCGGTCTACGATTTCGAGCTGGCGTCGAATCTCGCGTTCGGGCGCTCGCCCCCCGATCAAAAAGATCCGCCCGACGGAGTTACGCTCTGGCACCGGCCGTTCGGACCGACCGGGGCGGCGGCGGCGCCGGTGGAGATCGTGCAGATGTTTCGGCCCAGTACGGCCAGCTTCGTCAAGCAGCTCGCCTTTATGGACCGCTATTCGGACCTGCGTGAAGAGCGCGCCAACGAAACGCTCATCCAGATGGGACCGCAAACGGCGTTCTGGGCGTCTATCGTCAATCTGAGTCCGATCCGCACGCCCAAGACGCTCGAACTGCTCGCCACCGTGATCCGCTTTTCGATCCTCGTCGAAATGCGCTTCAAGCACGCGCTCGCGTGCACGCGCGCGGTGGACTACACGCCGCAAACGCAGCCGATGATCGCCACGCCGGGCCACGGCTCGCTGCCGAGCGGGCACTCGACGCAGGCGTTCATCATCGCGGAGGTCTTGTGGGCGTTCTTTCACGATCTGGTGAAAGAAGTCGATTCCACCGGCGCGAAAAAAGTCGCGATCACGCTGCGCAAGCAACTGCTTTATCAGGCGGCTCGCGTGGCGATCAATCGCACCATTGCGGGCGTGCACTTTCCGGCTGACAGCGCTGCAGGCCATCTGCTTGGCACCACGCTTGGCGAATATTTCGTCGCGCGGTGCACGGGTGGCGCTCCGGCTCCGGCTCCTGCGCCGGCGTCCGCGCCGCCGGTGGCGGCGGCCTACGCCCCGCGCGTGTTCCGGGGCGACCTGTTCAACGGCGACACGGACTTCGACCCGAACGAGCGTCTCGATCCGGTCTATGCGCCTGCGCCCGCGTTGACCGACCCGTACCCCGCGCATGTCGTTGTGAAAGCGACCGTGACGTCCGTGCAGCGTTCGCCGCTCCTCGCCTGGATGTGGAAGCAGGCGCGAAACGAGTGGAACGGCGAGGCGCTCAAGAACAGCCGCATCTGAAGGAGTCCGCACATGAGCACCACGACGGGCGCGACCACGGCCACGGCGGCCGGCTGGACCATTGATCCGGCCAACGCATGGAACCATGTATTCCCCGGACTGCAGACCAATAGCTTCGCGCGGCTCGACCCGTATCTGATCTGGGCGGCGGTGACGGATTTCGCCGATCTGGGCGGCATACCCGCGAGCGGCGCGTTCGTTCCGATCGCGATCGAAGTCAAGCCGCCGGACGCAAGCAGCACCGGCCAGCCGGGCAGCGCGAAGCAACTGGCGGTCGCGATCAGCGGCGAAAGCTGCATCTGGATGTCCGCGTTCTACGATTCGCCGCCTGCCGCGCTTGCGCAGACGCGCTTTTGCACGGCGCACGTGACGCTCGACTTCGTGAGCAAGTTGCCGGCGGCATTGCTCGCGCGAATCGAGCGCTTCACGCTCGCGCTGCCGGTGGTGTCGGGGTGGCCGGCGCGCGCGCAGCCGTCGAAACCCGCTTCCGCCGGGCTGAGCGCCGTCACGCAGAACAGCGCGCTCGGCAAGACGGTGGTGGCCGTTTGCGACGATGGCATCGCCTTCGCGCATCAGCGCTTTCATGTGAATTCCATGCATGATCACACCCGCGTGCGCTGCTTCTGGAATCAGGACGATGGTGCATCGCCACCTGCACCGGGCATCGGCTTCGGGACTGAATTGCTCGAACCGCAGCTTGACAAGTTGATGGCGAAAGCCAAACTCGGCGGCGGCTTCGACGAGGACCGCATTTATCGCGAAAGCAACTACACGGATGTCGCGCGTTATTGGACGCACGGCACCTCGATGCTGGATCTCGCGGCGGGCGTGCATCCCGTCAATCCGCGCCAGATGGAGCAGAAGGTGCCGTCGGTTCCCGCGCTGATCGGCGTGCAGTTCCGTTTGCCGGGACGCAATATCCGCGATACTTCGGGCCTGTGGCTCGACGCGCAGGCGATCGATGCGTTCCGCTATGCCATCGACCGGGCGCAGGGCATTGCCGGGAACAACTGCCGGCTGTTCATCAATTTCAGCTACGGATATATGGCCGGTCCGCACGACGGCTCCTCGCTGATCGAGGAAGCGATGGACGAACTCATCGGCACGGGCGCCTGCGCGATCCTCCTGCCGACGGGCAACAGCAATCTGGACCGCGGTCACGGCGCACGCGTGATCGCGCCGGGCGACGAGCAACCGATGCGCTGGCGCGTCCTGCCCGACTGCCACACGCCGAGCTTCGTGGAAATCTGGCTTTCGACGGCCGACGGCGGCGCGCCCAAGGTCGATCTGACGATCGAAGCGCCCGATGGCGCGCTCAGCCCGCCGATCAGCGTCGGCAACGTGGCCACCTGGTCGCCGGGCGGCGACGCGCTCTGCACGGTGGTGCATCGCGGTCCGGGCGCGCGCGGCGACGGCCCGATGATCCTTGTCGCGCTCGCGCCGACCGCCGCGCGCGGCGGCAAGCGGCGGCTCGCTGGGAGCGGCAACTGGATTGTGCATCTGAAGAACAACGGCGCGTCGCAGGTCGCGGCGCAGGCGTGGGTCCAGCGCAACGAAACACCGGCCGGCCTGCCGGTGCGCGGCCGGCAGTCGCGTTTCGACGACGACGCCTATCCGCTCTTCAACCGGTTTACGGAAGAGCAGGACGTGGACGGCGCGTCGGCTTGCTGGGTCATGCGCGCCAACTCGCTCAATTCGATCGGCACGGGCAAGGGCACGGCGGTCATCGCCGGATACCGCATCAGCGACTACGCGAGCGCGTCTTTCTCGAACACCGGCCCCAACGTGGTCACCTTCAGCGCGCCACCGCGCACGGGCCCGGACGCGGCAGCCATGACCGACCGCAGCGTCGTGCTGACCGGCATGCCCGCGGCGGGCACGAAAAGCGGCAGCACCATCCCGATCGAGGGAACGAGCGCCGCGGCCCCGCACGCGTTGCGGCGTCTGGCTGACCCGAGCAAACCCGCCGTATCGCTGCTCGCGTCGCCGGCCCGGCTCGCGGTGCGCGCGCTCGCGGTCAGGCAGAACGTGGTCTACAAGGCCGGCACGACGGCGCTGCGCCTGCAGACCTTCGATATCTACGAGGTCCTGCGCCGCGTGACCGAGGCCAACGTCGGCGCGGGCAATATACCGCCTCCACCCTGAGCGCGACGCAACGCGACGCTTTCAGACGTTCGCCTCGATCGCGAGCAGGTTCAGCACGATCAGGATGACTTCGCAATTCTCGTGCGTGATGTCGATGCGAAGCGTCTGCCCGATCCACTGACCGATCTTGGTGCGCGCGTAGTCGGCCGGCAACGCGGTTTTCTTCATCGTCACGCCGAGCTTGCGCGCGCGATAGTGATACGACGGCACGCCGTGCTCGTCCGCGACGCCCTTCAGGCCGCCGTCACGGTCGCGGTAGGCGCCGAGCGTGCCGGCCAGGATCAAGCGGTCGGCGTCGTCGAGCGCGGCCACGAACGCGCGCGACGCCATACGCACGGTGGCTTCGTCCAGCCCGTGCTCCGTGAGCGCCGATTCGACCGGATCGTCGATCGAATGGGCGCGCGCGTCGATCTGATCAGCCATGCCGTCCACTTCGAGCGATACGTTGCGCTGATGGCTCGCGCTGCGTAGACAGTCGATCAGATAGCGGCGGAAGTAAGCGCACAGCGCGAAGCCGCTGGAGGGCGCGCTTTGCGCGCAGGCGTGGGACTCGGCGCGCTCGGGGTCGAGCCGCAGCACGCGCGAGAAGATGAACTGCGCGATGAGTTCTTCCTTGTCCTCGTGCAGCGCGCGCAATTCGGCCGGATGGTAGCCGTGCAGCGCCGCCCGCACGAGCACATAGATGCGTTCCATTTCGACGTTGCTGAGACTCGCCCGGCGATGCCAGAGGTCGGGCAGCGAAAGGGCTCCGGGCGCGAAGGCAGGATCGGAGATATTCAGCGCGTCCATGATGCCCTCCGCAGCGCGCGCGACACGTTGTGATGACGCGCGATGGCGCGCAACACGAACGCTATCGGCGAGGCCGGGCGGCGCGCGCCATCGGGCAGGGGCACGCCGGATGTGGCGCAGGACACCTCTACGGGCGGCTCGGAATGAACGACTTCGGCGGAATGTGTCATGACGCCTCCACGGCCTCGAAACGATCAGGCAGGCGCCGAAGATCAGTCGCGTTCGCGGCCCGGCGCGGCTGGTCGCGAGTGGCTCCGGACCGCTTTGCTTGATGTGTGGCTGATCCGTGAGAGCAAAGGTACGGAATGCGGTGAGCTCGCAAAATCGGCTGAACGAACTACATCGAAAGTCGTAGAAGGGAGATGACGGGGGGTGTGTTGCGGGTGACGCGCGGGTGCGATGGTGTGGGATGCGGGTTGCATCGAAGCGCACAGGCCTGCGCGCCGGAAGCGATGCCCTGGATGGTTACGTTGTTTTGGCGCGAGCCGGGGTGAATCGAGCGATGTGCGCGCGCGTTTCGTATCCCCCATCAGACACGCGCGCGTCGTGCGGCAGATGATCGGCGGCTTGCGCGCGCATGCTGGAACGCGAGACGCGCGTTCGTTTCAACGAAACGCGACGCCCTGGCGCAGGCGGCCACTCGGCGAAGCTGACGAAAGCCCACGCGGCTTTCATCGATACTCCGCTTGACGCAGACGATCACCCCCCACCCAAACTGCAACGCGCACCCCCAAAGCGCATTCAAAAACACGCTGCACCACTCGTTTAGCCGATGCCACCGGGCGGACATCGCATGTCGCGCCGGCGGCGCCGATCCGTAACGGGAGGTCACGTGACCCGCTGCCACCTTCATCCTGACAACGCTTTGCTGCGCTTGCGCGGCCGGCATGCCTGGCTTCGCTGGCCGATCATGCTGGCGTGCTGCGCAAGCCTTGGACTCGCACGCGACAGCCGCGCCGAGGACACCGGGCCCGCGTCAGACTCCGATCAGGCGTTCCACGCCGCGCAAGCGTTTCAGCGCGACGCCGAGTCGCTCAAGACGCTGACCGCCGAAGGCCGCCTGCTGCTCGGACGCGACCGCGTAAAGCTGCCCGAATATCAGTACTGCAGCCTGAGCGTCGCGGCAGCCGAGCGGGGCGATTTCCGCGACAGCATCGAGGCCGCGTCGCGCGCTCTGGTGCTCGCGCAGCAGAACGACAATCAGGATCTCGTCGCGCTCTCCAAACGCGATCTCGCGATCGCCTACAACTACGCGGGCGATCTCGACGATGCCGAACGCTACGCCCGCGAAGCGCTCGATTCGAAGCCGCATCATCCGGAGCAGGTCTACGCGCCGTCGTACAAGGTGCTGGGCGACGTCGCCGCGCGGCGCGGCAAGCTCGACGAAGCGGCCGCGGCCTACACGCACGCGCTCGACACGGCCTCGGAACGTTTCCGCCCGCTGGTGCTGCTGTCGCTCGCGAACGCGCGCATCGCCGCGGGCGACACCGACGGCGCGCGCGAGGCGCTCACTCAGGCAGGGCCGCCCGCGCCCGCGCTCGCGCCGATGGTTCAGCGCATCGAAGGCAATCTGCTGCTCTCGCAGGGCAAGCCGCAGGACGCGGCGCGCACCTTCGAAGCGGCGCTCGCGCAAGCCTCGACCGATGATGCGAGCTACGATCGCCTGTGGGCCCACGACGGCATCGGCCGCGCCGCGCTCTCTTCGGGCGACACGACGGCGGCGCGCAGTGCGTTTCTCGCGGCCATCGACGACTCCGAGCGGATTCGCGCGCGCTTTCGCAGCGACGAATTCAAGACGGGGCTCTTTGGCAACATCCAGTCCGTGTTCGAACGGGCGATCTCGCTTGCCGCCGCCTCGGGTGACTTCGAAGCGGCGTGGCAGCTCTCCGAGCGCGGCCGCGCGCGTGCGCTGCTCGACTCGGTGCGCGGGCGCGTCAACACCGGCCCGCAAACCGCGCCGCTCGCGGGCCGCGCGCTCGGTCTGGACGAGGTGCGCAAAGTTCTCGGCGCTAAGGACGCGCTCATCGAATTCCAGAGTCTCGACGACCGGCTGATCGTCTGGGTGATTCGCGCCGATGGTCTCGAAGGCCACACGCTGCCGCTGTCACGCGTGGACCTTCAGCATGACGTCGGCGCGCTGCGCGATGCGATCGTCGCGCGCAATCCCGCCGCGCTCACGCTCGCCGACGGTCTGAACGCGAAGCTCATGCGCCCGCTCGCTCTGCGTCCGGACGAGCGCCTCGTGATCGTGCCGCACGATGCGCTGCACTATCTGCCGTTCCAGGCGCTGCGCCAGGACGGGAAGTTTCTCGTCGAAACGCATGCGGTGGTGATTGAGCCGTCGGCGAGCATCGCTGTGCAGCTCGCCGCGCGCGGGCAGGAAGTGGGCAGCAGTCTGGTGGCATTTGGCAATCCGCAGATCGGTCAGCGCTTCGCGTTGCCGGGCGCGGAGGCCGAAGTCAGCACTATCGCGCCGCTTTTCACGGACAAGTCGGTGTTTCTGCGCAGCGCGGCGACCCGCGAAAATTTCACCGGCAGCGCCGATACCGGGCGCGTGCTGCACGTCGCCACGCACGCGCAGGCCGACGCCATCGACCCGCTGCACTCGCGCATCCTGCTCGCGCCGTCGCTGCAGCCCGCCGACGGACCGTCGTCGCTGCTCGCGAAGGACATCTACAACCTGCGCCTCGACCGCACCGCGCTCGTCACGCTGTCGGCGTGCGAAACCGGGCTCGGCCGCGTGGAGCGCGGCGATGAAATCACCGGCTTCACGCGGGCGTTCTTCTATGCGGGCGCATCGAGCCTGATCGTGTCGATGTGGCCCGTCTCGGACGCCTCGACCGCGCTCATGATGCGCACCTTCTACCGCCAGCTCACGCAAGGAGCGCAGGCTGCGGACGCCATGCGCGACGCGCAGCTCGCCGCGCTGCATACGCCGCGCTTCGCGCATCCGTTCTACTGGGCGCCCTTCGATCTGATGGGCAACTGGCGGCTTAGTATTGCAAGCACGGCGGTGTCGCAGTGAAAACGCTCCCCTTCGACACGCGAGGCCGTACGCTCGCCGCGGCGCTATGCGCCGCCGCCTCGCTCGCCGCCGGCAACGCCGCGCAGGCACAGCTGACGCCCAGCGCGGGGCTCGGCGCGGGCATCGGCGGCGGCCTGAACCAGACGCCCAACGCGGGCGCCGTGCTCAATCAGGTGACTCCCCGCGAAAACCGACCCGCCGAGCCGCCGCCGCCTAGCGCTTTGCCCGCGCTGCCCGCCTCCGGGGCGCAGGCGGCGAGCAGCGCCGAGGCGAGCACGGTGACGGTGGATCTGCGCGGCGTGCGCATCGTCGGTAACGATTCGATTCCGGAGCCCGAACTCGCCGCGCTCGCGCAGGATCACATCGGCAAGCCGGCGACGCTCGCGGAGCTGAACGACACTGCGCTGCGCATGACCGCGCTCTACCGCCGCCGCGGCTATGCGCTCGCGCAGGTGATCGTGCCGCCGCAGGACGCGACGAGCGGGGTCGTCACGTTTTCGGTGATCGAAGGGCGGCTGGAGCGTATCGAAGTGAACATGGCGCCGGGCACGCGGCTGTCGGAGGCGCGCGTGCGGGCGCGGCTCGCGTCGCTGGAAACGGGCCGCGCGCTGCGTCAGCAGGATCTCGAACGCGCCATGCTGCTGCTCTCCGACGTGCCGGGCATCAAGGTCGGTTCCGCGATCGAGCCGGGCAACGAACCGGGCAGCGTGATCCTCGATGTCGATGTGGCGCCCGCGCGCCGCTGGGACTTCGCGATCAGCGGCGACAACTACGGCGCGCCGACGACCGGCTCCGGACGGCTCGGCATGATCGCGCGGCTGAATTCGCCGTTCGGCATCGGCGATAACCTCGACTTGCGGCTGCTCGGCACCCAGCGGCTCGACACGATGTACGGCCGGATTGGCTACGACGCGCCGATCAACGCTTACGGCACGCGGCTCGGCGTAGGTTACGCGCATCTCTACTACAACGTCGGTCAGGAATTCAGCGCGCTCGGCGCGCACGGCGAAGCGGATGTCGTCGATCTCGCGGTGTCGCATCCGCTCATCCGCACGCGCAACCAGACGCTCCTGCTGCGCGGCGGCGTGGAGTATCGCAACCTCGTGGACAAGATCGGCGCGCTCAGTCTCGACACGCCCAAGTCCCTCACCGACGTGAACGCGGGACTCTCCTGGGAAAGCCGCGACGCGCTCTTGGGCGGCGGGTTCAACAGCGCGTCCGCGAGCATCGTGCTAGGCACCCTCAATATCCGCTCGGGCGAGGCCAAGGCGCTGGATCAAAGCCCCGTCGGGCGGCATACGCAGGGCACGAACCTGCACGCCGTGTTCAGCGCGAACCGGCTCAACCGGGTTACGGATCACTTCAACGTTTTCGTTGGCATCTCGGGGCAGTGGGCCAACAGCAATCTCGACAATTCGTCGCGCCTGCTGCTCGGCGGCCCGCAGGCGGTGCGCGCCTATTCGCCGGACGAGGCGCTCGTGGACGAAGGCTTTATCGCCACCGTTGAAGGTCGCTACGCGATCACGCCGAGCTTCACCGTGCTCGCGTTCTACGACCTCGGCAAGGGCTGGTACAACGCCAACAAAATTCCCGGCCAGACGACCAACAGCATCACGCGAAGCGGCGCGGGGATCGGCGCGTTCTGGGCGGCGCCCGGCGGCTTCACCGTGCAGGGCACGCTCGCGTGGCGCACGTCGTCGCCGGATACGACGGGCAACGATCATCGTCCGCGCGTGTACGTGCAGGTCACGAAAGCATTCTGAGCAACCACATCGGGCAGGAGGGCATGATGCGCATAACGTCACGTGCAAGGCGCAGCGCCACGCTGCGGCGCGCGAGCTTCGCGGCGGCCGGGCTGCTGGCCGGCGCGGCCGCATTCGTCCCGGATGCGTCCGGCCATCCGACGGGCAGCGCGGTGGTGGGCGGCCACGTCAGCGTCACGGGCGCGAACACGTCGAACATGGTGATCAATCAGACCAGCGACCGCGCGGCCATGCAGTTCGATAACTTCACCATCAATCAGGGCGAAAGCGTGCGCATCCTGCAGCCCGGCACGTCGTCAATGTTGCTCGGGCGCGTCATCGGCCCGGATCGTGTGCCGAGCAACATCGACGGAACACTGTCGGCGACCGGCGGCTTCATCCTCGTGAATCCGGCGGGTGTGGCCTTCTCGCGCTCGGCGGCGATCAACGTCGGCTCGCTCGTGGCGTCCTCGCTCGACATCACGCCCGAAGCGTTCATGGCCGCCAAGAACAGTTTCACCTTCAGCGGCAAAAGCGGCGGCCCGGTCACCAATGCGGCGGTGTTCTCGGCGGCGCAGGGCGGCACCGTGGCGCTGCTCGGCGGACAAGTGCGCAACGACGGCACGATCAGCGCGCGGCTCGGCACCGTGGCACTCGCGTCGGGCGGCGCGGTCACGCTCGATTTCGCGGGCGACGGACTCACGAAGATCACGGTGAACGACGGCATCCTGCGCTCGCTGGTGACCAACGGCCCGAACGGACGGCTGCTCGCGGAGGGCGGCCAGATCGTGCTGAGCGCGCACGACGCGGAGGCGTTCTCGGGCGCGGTGGTGAATCAGCAGGGCTACGTGAGCGCATTGAGCATCCAGCAGCGCAACGGCCACGTGGTACTCGACGGCGGCGCGAACGGCGTGACGCAGATCGAAGGCGAGGTGGATGCGAGCGGCGGCTCGTTCAATCCGGGGGGGCGCATCGACGTGCTCGGAAACAACATTTCCCTGCTCACGGGCAGCCACGTGAACGCGCGCGGCACGTCGGGCGGCGTGGTGAACATCACGGGCTCGAACGCAATCTGGATGGCGCCGGGCGCGTTCGTGGATGCTTATGGGCTGGGCGCATCCGGTGGACCCGGCAACGGCGGGCAGATTTTTGTGCAGGCGGCCAATACCGCGCGGCTCTATGGCAGCTTCGATGCGTCGGCGGCGGAGCGCGGCGGCAATGGCGGTTCGCTTTATATGTCCGCGCATTTTCTGGACGCGTCGAACGCGCATGTTTATCTCGGCGCGCCCAGCGGGCAGGGCGGCACGTGGCACGTGAATGCGGCCGCGATCAATATCGCCGCTTCGGGCACGCCGGGCACCACGGCGCCGCAACCCGGCACGCAGCCCGACTTCTCGGCGGGCAGCGGCCCGAGCCTCATGCTCAACACCGCGATCAACGAGCAGCTCAACCGCGGCACGTCGGTCACGCTTTCGACCAGCGGCTGGACCCAGGGCGGCCCCGTTGCGCCGGGCGACATCGACGTGAACGCGCCGGTTAGCAAGACCGACGGCGGCGACGCGACGCTGCAACTGCAATCCGCCGGTTCGATCCGCGATGGCGCTGCGGCGATCGGCTCCACGAAGGGCAAGCTCAACGTGGTCCTCGACGCCAACGTGGACGACCTCGGCACGCCGCAGTCCATCCGGTTCGGCACGCAGGAAACCGGGGCCAGCATTTTCAGCAATCAGGGCGACGTGCAGATCGGCACACGGCCGCAGGAACGCGTGGCGGTGGCGATCCAGGATTCGATCTTCGATACACGCGCGGGCGGCTCGGCCGATCCCGCGACCGGCTCCGACCTCCTGAAAAGCGGCGCGATCACCATTCACGGGCAGGGCTCGGGCGCGACGCTCGCGCCCACAGGTTCGAGCGACACGCGCGGCCCGGCGGCGATCGCCCTGTACGGCGCGACGCTGCGCACGTCAAGCGGCGCGATCGACATCGAGGCCACGCCCGGCGCCGGCACCAAAACGCCGACGAGCGGCGTGGTGATCAGCACGTTGCAGGCGCAGCAGCCCGGTCCGCTCGCGGCGAACGCGAGGCGCTCGGTCGTGCGCAGCGCATCGAGCACGGTGCAGATTTCCGGCATCGGCACCGACCCGACCGGCGCCGCGCCGACGCAGATCAGCGGCGTGCGCATCATGGGCGGAACGACAGTGCAGTCGGATACCAGTTCGATCGATATTCGCGGCGGCCTGCTGCGTCCCGCGGGCACGAAGCAGCCGATCGCGGACCGGGGGCTCGCGCTGGACGCCTCGACACTGAGCGCGACCGGCGACGGCGCCAGAATCTCGCTTACGGGCGAGTCGAGCAACAACGACTACGGCCTGCTGTTCAGCAGCTATCTCGACAATGTGGAAAGCGGCGGCCCGAACATCGTGACCGGCAAGAACGGCACCGTGATTCTGCGCGCGCTCAACAACGGCACGAGCGACAGCGTGGCCTTCTTCGGCAATGTGAAGTTCACGACCGGCGCGAACAGCGCGCTCGCGATCCTGCCGGGCGGCGTCTTCACTCCGTCGGGCTCCGCAACGGCCAGCGCCACGCCGATCAATCTCTTCAGCAGCGGACCGGGCCTGAGCCTCGACGCCACGACGCTCAAGCAAACTTTCGCGGGCTTCGACACCATCGCGATCGGCAGTCCGACGCAGACCGGGCGTATCACCGTGTACAGCGACTGCGCGGGCGGCGCCTGCCGGCCTACGCTGTCGAACAATCTCACGCTGAACGCTTCGGGCGTGAACAGCCAGGGCATTTCGCTTGGCTCGGGACTCGCGACGCCGGGCAAGACGCTCACGCTGCAATCGTCGGGCAAGGTGACCGATCCGGGCGGTATTGCGGCCAACGCGCTCATGTTGAGCGGGCCGGGGATCTTCACGCTCGACGACAGGAACAACGAAGTCAACGTGATTGCGTTCGCCAACGCGGGCAACGTCACCTTTACGAACGCGCACGGCTTCTCCATCGGCTCGATGATCTCGCGCACGTTCGATCCCGTGTCCGGCCGCTTCGTCAATCTCGACGCGACCAACTCCACGCTCACCGGCAGCCTGCTCGCGCAAGCGCTGCTGGGCGGCATTACGCTCGGCGGCGGCACGGGCGTGCCGGCCGGAACGAGCGGGCCGACCGGTTCGGTGAACACCAGCCTGAGCAGCAAGGGCACGATCCAGCTCGCGATGGAGAACGGTCAGTTCCGCAACACCGGCACGGGCACGATCTCGTCCGACGACGCATGGCGCATCTACGCGTTGAACTGGCAAGGCGAGGTGCGCGGCGCGGTGAAGCCCGGCCCCGACCGGCCCAACTTCTACGGCTGCACGCTGTCGGGCGGCTGCTCTTGGGGCGGGGCGGTGCCAGCGAAGGGCAATCACTTCGTGTACGTCGAGCAGCCGAGCGTTACGGTCACCGCGCAGGATGTGACGAGCCTGGACGGCAACCCCGTGCCTCCATTCACGGCGAGCGTGAGCGGACTCGTCAACGGCGACACCCGGGCAGGCGCGCTCACGGAGGGCTACACCACGAGTCCCGCGATTCGTCCCGGCGCGGGCAGTTACACGATCAATCCCACTTATACGTCGCCAGTGGGGTACAAGATCGTTCCGAAATCGGGGACGTTGACGGTGCTGGCCTCACGAAGAGGAGGCGGCGATCACGGTGGAGACCAGCCACCCATACCCCAGGCCCTTCCTGGTCCAGGGAATCCTCCAAGAAATCCGGAGACTCTTCCGGGGAATCCCCCGAATAATCCAGTGGTCGATCCACTGGGCGATACTGATCCGAGCCAGCCGTCCGCTCTCGCCGGATTGCAGACGCTGTTCTCGTCGCGTGAGGAAACCTTCGTCTATGAGAACAATCTTCAGGGACAGACGCAGGTGTGCATTGCATCGAACCAGCCGGAGTTCTTCAACAACGCGCCCGGCGAGAAGGCCGATCCGCTGGCGGTCGAGTGGAAGCGGGTGCGCGCACAGCCGAACCTCAATCATTGCGTGAGCGTGACGCGCAAGCACGGTTGCGACGATTTCTGAATTGTCGAAGGATGGCGGAGAAAGATAGCGGCCGGTGCAAAAAGCGCCGGCCTGAGTGTTTTCAACGGCGTGCTTTCAACACTGTGCTTTGACATAACGCTAAGGGCTCGCCATCGCCATCACACCACTATCGACCGGTAACCTCTATGCCGAACGTCGCCGCCCCGAATGCGCCTGCGCACGTGCGCGCGCCCGACGTACAACTCGTCTGCCCGGCAAAGGGCGAATAATCCGGTGTCCGAAGCGCGGCCGCGCGCCGTTGCGCGTCTTTGGAAAAAGCGGAGAACACGTTGCCCTGACGCAGGCCCGCACGCGAAAAGCTGCGCGGCCCGAGCGAGACGAGCGCGAGAAAGCGCACGCGTCCGGGCGTGTCGTCGGCTTCCATCTGCCAGTCCTGATGCGGCAGGCGCAGCGTTTCACCGGCGGCAACCCGGTTGTCCGGATGATGCCGGTTCGGAAAGAGCAGTTGATACGCACCGGACGGATCGACGCTGAAAATATACAGATAGCCCGCCTGCGCGCTCCGCACCTCGAACTGCAGATCCTGTCCGCTCTTGACCGGCGATTGCAGCGGCGCGGCGGTGACAGAGATCGACGGATCGGCCAGCGTCACGATGCGCGCAAGCTCATCGGCGGCGGAGTAGCGGGAGAGCACGGGCGACGCGCTCGATCCTCCGGACGCGAACGGTCCGGGCGGCGGCGAGGCGGGCTCAGCGGTCGCTTGCCGTGTTGGCTGGGCGGGTTGCAACGATTGCGAAGATTGCACCGGCCAAGCAGCCGTCCCTGAAGTACCAACGCCCGCCGCGGCCGCCGTTCGGCTTGCGTTCGAAGCGGCAAGCGCGCCAGAAGCACGATCAGGCCCGGCAGCACTCGCGCCGTAACCCGAAGCCTCGACGCTTCCGTCGTTTTCGATACGCCCAGCGCCTTCAGCACTCGCCATACTCGCCACATCCGCACCCGCCTGCCGCGCAGATTCGCTCCCGGCCCCCACCGTCTGATCCGCCTTCTTCACAGGCGACCACGCATGCCACGCCAGCGCGCCGGCGAGCGTCGCGACCGCCACCGCGATCGATGCCATCACGGCGACGCGCGGCCGCATGGTCCCCGCAAAGCCCGGTCCCCGCGCGAAGAGACCCGCGCGCGCGGATTCGTCCCGCCGGCGCGCAGCCTCGAAAACCGGCAGGCCCGCGCGCAGATCGACCGTCTGTCCGTGCGCGCGCTGCGCATCGAGACTCAAGCCCAGCTCCGCCGCGAACGCTTCGACGCTCTGCGGCCGGTCGCCCGGACGCACGGCGAGCGCATGATCGATCGCGCGTAAAAAGCGTTCCGAATAACGCCCGGCCGATGTCCGCGCGAGCGGCACGTGATCATCGCGCATCATCCGGCCGACCGGGTTCGGCGGCGTCGTGCCGCGAATCGCCCAGTGCACTACGGCCGCGAGCGCGTACAAATCCGTCCACGGACCCTGCTGCATGCTCGTGACCGTATCGAACTGCTCGACGGGCGCGAACCCCGGCTTATAGATGACGGTGGGCGTCTGCCCCATGTCGTTGATCAAGCGCCGCGCCGCGCCGAAGTCGAGCAGCACCGGCCGGCCGCTGTCGGCCAGCAGCACGATGTTGTCCGGCGCAATATCGCGATGACAGCAGCCCGCGTCGTGCAGCACGCCGAGCGCTTCCAGCACCGGTCCGAGCAACGAAAGCAGCCACGCCTGCGACGGCGGCTCGGGCAATTCACGCAGCGTGTCACGCAGCGTGAGGCCTTCGTAGAACGGCATCGCCATGTAGGCCGTGCCGTTCTCTTCCCAGTACGTAAAGACGTTGACGAGCGACGGATGGTTGAACTTGGCAAGCAGCCGCGCTTCCTTGATGAAGCACTCGAGCCCGGCGGCCAGGGTGTCTTCGAGGCGCGTGGAGCGCACCGTCATGTGACCCGCGCTCGCGCGCGCCGCGAGCGTGCCAGGAAAGTACTCCTTCACCGCGACGATGCGTTCGAGCCGCGCATCCCACGCGCGATAAACAATGCCAAAGCCGCCTTCGCCGATCAGATCGAGAATGGTGAAGCCGCCGAGCTGCGTGCCGGGCGGCAGTGCGTTGCCGCTCACGCCGTCGGCATGCACCCGCGGCGCGCGCCCGACGATGATCGTCTTATCCTCGTCCGCGCTCGTCATGACCCGCCGCGCCCTGGCGTGCCCGCGCTCGCGTGCGCATCGGCCGGCGCGCTCATGTCGCGGCTCCGATCCACACGGCGAGCGCCGAATAGTTGTCGTGACGCGCCGGCGCGCTCGCGCGCACTCGCTCCGACATGCGCGCGATCCACTGCGCCGGCGAGACCGAGTCGCGGAGCGCTTCGAGCATGAACGCGTCGTCCACGTAGGTCCACAGGCCGTCCGTGCAGAGCAGCACGGCGTCGTGCGGACGCACGCCACGCGTTCCGTCCACACAGTCGATACGCGCTCCGTCGCGGGTGCCAAGCGATGCCACCAGCACGTTGCGATGCGGCGCCTGGCGCGCGTCGTCGAAGGGCAGCAGGCTCGCGTCCATCAGTTCCTGCGCGAGACTGTGGTCGCGCGTGCGCGCATCGATGCCCCCGCCCCGAAACCAGTAGAGCCGCGTGTCGCCGCTGTGCGCCCACGCCGCCGTCTGCCGCTCGCGGTCAATGGCGAGCACGAGGCCGGTCGAGCACATGTCGGCAAGCTCGCCGCCGCGAGCCTGCTCCTCCACGATATTTGCGTGCGCATGCAGCAGCGCGCGCCTCAGGCGCTCGCCATCGGGCGGCAGTTCCGTCACGGTGAGAAAGCGCAGATCCGCGAGCGTCGTGTCGATCACGATCCGTGCGGCGACATCGCCCGCGCCGTGGCCGCCCGCGCCATCGGCGAGCACGCAGTAATACAGGCGCTCGCCGCTCCATTCGCCGAGCGCGTCTTCATTGCGCGCACGGCCGCCCTGCTCGTTGAGACTGGCACTTTCGAGTTGCACGCTGTTCTCCTTCAAGCCCGCGATGGTTGTTCGCGCTTATGGCGTTCAGTTGGTTCATCTTGTTCATCTCGTCCGGTGCTCGTGCGCGTCCCTGCGCGCGGGCGCCATCCATAAGACGGGCGAAGCCCGCCATGGCTGAAACGCGTGCCACGCAAAATCCGCCGTGCTTTTAAAAAGCAGACGCGAATTTCGTTCTGTCGTCGAAGCAGGGCGCATCGCCACACGCGGCCGGCGCCCTCCGCACTCCATTCGTATCTGACGAACTTCGTACCCGACGAACCCGCCATGGCCACGCTCGACATTGCTGCCTTTACCGCCGACATTTCGCCCGACGCGCCATGCGGCGAAGACGTCGAATACGAGCCCGCGCTGCGCGCGCTGGAAGCGGCCGTCAACGGCAAGCCTGAGGCGGAATACGGCAAGACGCTGGTGGCGTCCACGCCACCGGACTGGCGCGCCGCGCTCGAACTCGCGAGCGAACTGCTCGCGCGCAGCCGCGATCTGCGCGTGGCCGTGTATCTGACGCGCGCGCTGCTGGCGCGGCATCGCGTCGAAGGACTGGCGGACGGACTCGGGATCGTCGCGACGCTAATCGAGCGGAACTGGAGCGCGCTGTATCCGCGTCTCGACCCCGACGATGGCAATGATCCCACCGTGCGCGTAAGCGCACTCGCAATGCTGGCCGATGCGCCCGGACTGTTGAAGGACCTGCGCGATGCGCCGCTCGCGGAATCGCGCCGCTTCGGGCGCTTTTGCCTGCGCGACGTGC
>Ga0160459_100207_pt1 | contig 31214 bp, 25 predicted proteins | sample HID1973K_E6MG_FD_108208 | JGI IMG/M metagenome (GOLD analysis project Ga0160459, IMG submission 108208) | Enriched mosquito-associated microbial communities from UW Madison campus, WI, USA - HID1973K_E6 MG | ecosystem: Host-associated > Arthropoda: Insects > Digestive system > Unclassified ... | reverse complement strand
GCATACCTCGGCGCCGGGGCTCCGGCCACACTTACCAATGCCGCCGGAGATTCCCTCCTGATGCTGGCCGCCTACCACGGCCATGCCGACACGGTGCGCCTGGTGCTCGAACACGGCGCCGAGGCAAACACCGCCAATGACCGCGGCCAGACGCCGCTGGCCGGTGCGGCATTCAAGGGATACACGGATGTGGCCCGGGTCCTGCTGGATGCCGGCGCAGATCCCGACGCCGGAGCACCGTCGGCACGCGCGGCCGCGCAAATGTTTGCCCGCCAGGAGATCCTCGACCTCCTGGGCTGAGCCCCCGGGTCCGCCCGGCAACCACCATATGACTCTGAAGGATGACCGGATGGAAAACGTAGAAAAGCCCTGGGCGGCGCTGTGGTCGCTGGTGATCGGGTTCTTCATGATCCTGATTGACAGCACCATCGTGTCCGTGGCCAACCCGCGGATCATGGAGGGCCTGGGCGCCGATATTAACTCCGTGATCTGGGTGACCAGTGCCTATCTGCTGGCCTACGCGGTACCCCTGCTGATCACCGGCAGGCTGGGCGACCGGTTCGGGCCCAAGAAGCTGTACCTGCTTGGCCTGGTGGTCTTTACCCTGGCCTCGCTGTGGTGCGGCCTGGCGCAGGATGTGGAGACCCTCATCGCCGCCCGGGTGCTGCAGGGCCTCGGTGCTGCAGTGATGACACCGCAGACCATGGCCGTCATCACCCGCATCTTCCCGCCGGACCGCCGGGGTGCCGCCATGGCCATTTGGGGCGCCACCGCGGGCATGGCCACGCTGGTGGGCCCAATCCTGGGCGGTGTCCTGGTGGACAGCCTCGGCTGGGAGTGGATCTTCTTCATCAACGTTCCCATCGGCGTCGTCGGGTTCATCCTCGCGGTGCGCAACGTGCCCGCACTCAGCACCCACCCGCACCGGTTCGACATTCCCGGTGTGCTGCTCAGCGCCGTCGGGCTCTTCCTGCTGGTCTTCGGCATCCAGGAAGGCGAGACGTACAACTGGGGAACCATCGCCGGACCCATCAGCGTCTGGTCCCTGATCATCGCCGGGATCATAATCCTCGCCGGATTCGTCGCCTGGCAGCGTTTCAACAAGGGCGAGCCGCTGCTGCCGCTGGGACTGTTCCGTGACCGGAACTTTTCGCTGGCCAACCTTGGAATCACCATGGTGGGGTTCACGGTAACGTCCTTCGGGCTGCCGCTGATCTTCTACTACCAGATGGTCCGCGGCCTGACACCCACCCAGTCAGCGTTGCTGATGGTGCCCATGGCGCTGATCTCGGGTGGCATGGCTCCCGTGGTGGGAAAGATCGTGGACCGGGTCAACCCGAAATACCTGGCAGCCGCGGGCCTGACACTCATGGCGGTGGCCCTGGTGTGGAACGGATTGCTGATGCAGCCGGACACCCCCATCCTGCTGTTCCTGCTTCCCAGCGCTGTTCTCGGCTTCGCCAACGCCGGCATCTGGGCGCCCCTGAGCACCACCGCCACCAGGAACCTGCCGCCGCGGCAAGCGGGCGCCGGCTCCGGCGTCTACAACACCACCCGCCAGTTCGGAGCGGTCCTGGGCAGCGCTGCCATCGCGGTCCTGATTCAGTCGCGGCTGGCGGCTGAGCTCCCGGCCGGCCCCGGCGGCCAGGCCGGCGGGGCGGGCGAGGGCATGGCCATGGGCGGTTCCCTGCCGGACTTCCTGCATGCAGGATTCTCGACGGCGATGGCGCAGTCCATCCTGTTGCCCGCCGCCGTGGTGCTGGCCGGGGCAGTTGTGGTGCTGTTCTTCGCCAAACCCAAGCCGGTTCAGGGGTGGGGTGCCGCTGAAGGATCGGCTCCCTCAGCCAAGGTGGACGCTGGTCTGGATTCCGCCGGCTGACAAGCCGAGGCTGCGGGCCAGCGCCAGCGATCCCGTGTTGCTGACGTCCGCCCGCCATTGCAGCGTCAGCCCGGCGGCCAGGGCTTCGTGGGACGCGATGGAGGCGGCCAGTGTCCCCAGGCCCCGGCGCCGCCACTCCGGATCCACCAGGACCCCCAGGTGGGCCAGCAGTCCTTCCCACTCTGTGTAGGCGCCGCAGGCCCGGGGAACCCGCCTGCCGTCGAGCTCATGGACGATGGTGAAGCGGTTCTCAAGGTCGGAGAGCCCCACCTCGTTGACGTCGTCCGGCGGGCAGCGGCCCTCCAGTTCGATCGCTTCGGCGTTACCGTGTGACACCGTCATCTCTTCGGAGGGCTGCTGCAGCGGCAGGTCGTCGGCGAAGAACAGCGCCGCCGCGCCCAGGCCGTGCCCGCCACGGGCCCGGGTCAGCGTCAGCAGGGTGACGTGCTGGGCCATGTCCGTATCGGGGATGTCCGCGGCCGCGTCAATGACGTCCTGCGGCCCTACCAGCACGGAACTGCCGAACAACCTGACGAACTCCACCGTGCCGGCTGATTCATCGGCCCGGACGATGCGTTCGCCGGAGGCAAGCGCAGTGCTAAAAGCGTCGTCGTCGAGGCCCAGGCGGCGGGCCCAGGCCAGCTGGATGATGGCGGCAGAGCCGGGATCGAGTGTCATGGTCCCAGCCTAGGGCGCCGGCGGCTGTCCCGGCCGGACATCATGCCCGGCCGGGCAATGTGCTGTACTTAGCCGAACAGGACAGCGGCTTCGTCGTACCTGTTCTGCGGCACGGTCTTGAGCTGGCCCAAGGCTTCCTCGAAGGCGACATGCTGGATGTCGGTGCCCTTGAGCGCCACCATGGTGCCCCAGAAGCCCTCCACCACGGAGTCGATGGCGGCCATGCCCAGGCGGGTGGCGAGGACGCGGTCGAAGGCCGAGGGGACGCCGCCACGCTGGATGTGGCCCAGGATGGTGGCGCGGGTTTCGATGCCGGTGCGTGCTTCCAGTTCGGGCGCGAGCTGGTCGGCGATGCCGCCCAGGCGGGGACGGCCGAACGTGTCCAGGCCGCGCTCGGAGTGCGGGGATTCCATGTGCTCGGGCACGAACCCTTCAGCGACGACCACCAGCGGCGCGCGGCCACGGGCGTGGGCTTCGTTCACCCATTCGGTGATCTGCTCGATGCTGACCTTCTGCTCCGGGATGAGGATGGCGTGGGCGCCGGCCGCCATGCCGGCGTGCAGGGCAATCCAGCCCACGTGCCGGCCCATGACCTCGGCGATCATGCAGCGGTGGTGGGATTCGCCGGTGGTCCGGAGCCGGTCGATGGCCTCGGTGGCGATCTGCACCGCGGTGTCGAAACCGAAGGTGTAGTCGGTGGCGTCGAGGTCGTTGTCCACGGTCTTGGGGACGCCGACGATCTTCAGGCCGGCGTCGGTCAGGCGCTTGGCCGCGGCAAGGGTTCCCTCACCGCCGATGGCGATGATCGCGTCGATGCCGAGCCGGTCCATGTGGGCTTTGATGACCTCGGGGCCGCCGCCGTTTTCGAACGGGTTGGTGCGGGATGTGCCCAGGATGGTGCCGCCCTGCTTGGCGATGCCGCGAACCATGGTGCGGGGGATGTCGATGATGTCGCCCTCCACCACGCCGCGCCAGCCGTCGAGGAATCCGACGAACTCGTGGCCGTGGATGGCGATACCCTTCAGCACGGCGCCGCGGATAACCGCGTTCAGTCCGGGGCAGTCGCCACCGCTGGTGAGGATTCCAATTTTCATGTTTCGGCTCAAATCCTGGAAGAGGGTCTACTGGCAGAGCGCCACGCTGAGCTCACCTAGAAGTGTAGTGGGAGGTGTGGGGTACGACACAAACCTGTTACACGCGGTACGCCGCCCGCAAGCGCCGGCCTGCCGGGCACGGCAAAGGCCCCCGCCATAGTGAACGGCGGAGGCCTTCGGACGTCACCTGCAGGTCAGCTGAGGGACCGGCGCTCCAGGAATGCCTGCAGCGGAATCACGTTCCGCTGGTCCGGAAGGATCCCCCACGCCAGGAGGTAGAAGACCACTGCGGGCCCGGGGAGGAGGCAGAACACGAGGAACGCGATGCGGACGAAGGCCACGTCCACGTTCGTTTTTGCGGCGATGCCGCCAAGGACGCCACCCACCCAGCGCTGCGGGCCGCGTTGCAGGCCGAAGCCCCTGACGATGCTGAAAAACTTGTCCATGGTTCAAGACTTCCCTGTTGTCGGTTGGTTGTCACGTTTCCGGGCGGAGAGCAGGCCGCCCACCACCAGTGCGGCGCCCGCTCCGATCATGAGCCCGATCAGCACGTAGGTGCCGTTGAGGGTCACGATGCCCAGCTGGGCAACGATGATCAGGGCGGCGAGGGCCAGGACGATCAGTCCCCACACCACCGTCCCCACCCTTGTGGTGGAGGGGCCGGCAGGGTCCGTGCCCGCCGTCGTCGTGCTGTCCGGGTAGTAGCTGCCGCGGCCCGTGGGATCCGGTACCTGGTTACTGGTGCTCATCTCAATTGCCTTCCTGGAGGGTGACGTTACTGAAGGTGCCGTCGATCTGGACCACCAGATGGCTGCCGGGCCGGTCGGAGTTATAGGTGCTTTCCCGGGTGGTGGTTCCGCCGCGCTGGCCCGAGGCCTCGTTGAGGTTGCCCATGGTCATGTCCGCCTTGATGTCCACGGGGACGTCCTCCGGGATCACTACGGTCACGTTGCTCGCGGTGATGTCCAGGGGAATCACGACGTCGGAGCGCAGCGGAGCGCCGCCGGCAAGGTTTGTCAGGTCCACGGTTCCGCGTCCGGCGGTGATGTCGAAGCCGCGGGTGGCTTCCGTGATGCTGGCCGGTGCCCAGTCCACCTGCTGGAACCGCATCCTGTCGCCGTTGCCCACCACGTTGTACACGCCGCCCGCTATCAGCGCCACCACGGCGAAGAAGCTCAGGATGCCGGCGGTCCTGCCGCGCAGGCCGGCGATGAGGATGCCGAGGCCGAGGACGGCTGCGGCGCTGGCCCAGACGATGGCGTTGGCGGAATCGCCCAGGTCGATGACGTTGGTGACATCGAGTGCCTTGAGTCCGCCGCCCACCAGCAGCGCCGACCCGGCGGCGACGGCCACTGCGGGAGCGCCGGGCCCGGCCGGGCGTGGTTTCGGGGTGCGTTGCGGTGCGGGGGATCCGCCGTAGGTGCCACCGCCCGGGAATCCGCCGCCGGAGCCTGAGCCACTGCCGGAGCCACCGCCGGAGTAGGAGCCGCTCCCGGAATAGCTGCCGTCGCCGTAGGAGGGCATGGAGGGGGAAGCGGGGCCCGCTCCATATGAGGTGCCCGTGGAGGAGAACGGTGCGGTCCCGGGATTTCCGGCTGTGTAGGCGGTTCCTGGGGTGCCGGCTGCGCCCGGCGTCCCGTAGGCGCCGGGCGTGCCGTAGCCGCCAGCGTGCGGAGCGGCCATCGCCGGCCGGCCTGCCTTGTTGCGCTGCGAGAGGTAGTAGATGAGGTAAATGGCGCCGCCCACCCAGAAGACCGTCCAGAGGAAGCCGCCGAAGCCGTTGTGCGACCAGCCCCAGAAGCCGCCGCCCAGTCCGGTCAGTCCCAGGATCGTGGCGATCAGGGATCCTGTCATCCCGGTGGTCCACCGGCCAGCTGCGGCCTCCTGGACGTGGATCCGTCCGTCGGGCTCCGGGAGCAGCGCCCACGCGAGGCCGTACACCAGCACGCCGATGCCGGCGAACAGGGACAGGACGATGAAGACGCCGCGGATGATCAACGGGTCCACGCCCAGCTTCTGAGCAATGCCGCTGGACACGCCGCCGATCCACCGGTCCCGGCCACGCTGGATGCCATGACCGCGGATCCAGGAGAAGAAATCGGCGTCGCCCGGGGCAGTGGGTGCGGTGCCGGGACGGCCTGTGTATGCCTGTCCGGTTTCGGGGAGATCAGCTCCGGGGGCTCCAGCGCGGGGCAGTTCAGCGCCGGGCTGGCCTGCAGCTGGCCGGCTGGATTCGGAGGCCCGTGGGCCCTCGGACGGGTCCGGCGTGGTCGGCGCGGACGGCAGGGGTTCGGTGGGCCGCGGTGCGCCGGGCAGAGGCTCGGTGGGCTGGCCGTCGTCGGGGAGGGGGGTCTGCGAGTTCATACCTCAATCCTTCCGCCCAGCCCCGTCTGCGCTCTACTGGGGAATACCCTGAGCGGTCCCTGAGTTGCCCCCGGTTCCGGCCGGATCCGGGTCCGGGGAACCCTGATCCATGCTTGGATTGACCCATGACAACCGTCCCGGCCAGGCCCCCTTTGGCCCGCAGCAGCGACCGCGTGATTGCCGGTGTCTGCTCGGGCCTGGCCGTTCATCTGGGCTGGCCGGTGAAGAACGTCAGGGTAGGCATGGCGCTTGCAACGCTCGCGGGCGGGGCCGGCCTCGTCTTCTACGCGTGGTTGTGGATCATGGTTCCCACCGCGGATGAGGCTGCCCGGCGCAATGCCCGGCGGCCCGCGTCGCCCATTGCCCCTGCGGTGAGCCAGGCACCTGCCGCCGCCGTGGCCGGCACACTGTCGGCGCTGCCTTCCGCTCCACCCGGCCCGGCGCCCTTTGGCCAGGCGCCCTTGAGCCAGGCACCCTCGAATCAGGCATCCCTGGGCCAGGCTGCCGACGGCGGCGCTCCCCAGGGCGCGGACAGCGCGGCACCGCCCGGCGCCCGCAAGCCGGGCGAACCGCCGTGGTTCCGCTGGCAGAGCATGAAGTACGGCAAGGAGATCCTGCTTGGCTGCGGGCTGCTGCTGGTGGCCGGGATCATGATCGCGCAGCTGCTGGGCGTCGACGTGCCGCTGGGAACCCTTATTCCCGCCGCCGCCGTCCTGGGCGGCGCGTCCATCGCGTGGATGCAGCTGGACGAAACGCGGCGGGCCGGGCTGGTGAACAAGACCAAGGCGGATCAGGCCGGCGGCTGGGCACGGCTCGCGGCCGGCCTAGCGCTGGTGGTGGCCGGCGTGTTGGTGATGGTGTCCGGTTCCGGCTCGTGGGAGCAGACCTGGCTCGCGCTGCTGGCCTCCGTGGCAGTGCTCGGTGGCGTAGTGCTGGTCCTGTTGCCCTGGGCGCTGAAGTTCTGGCGGGATTTGGAGACCGAGCGCGCCGGCAGGATCCGGGAAACCGAACGCGCCGAGATCGCCGCGCACCTGCACGATTCGGTGCTGCAGACGCTCGCCCTGATCCAGCGCCGGGCCAGCAGCGAGCACGACGTCGTCCGGCTGGCCCGGGCGCAGGAACGCGAGCTCCGCGGCTGGCTGTTCCAGGATCCCGGCAGGGAAGCGGGGCAGCTTTCGGACCGGATCAAGGCCGTGGCAGCCGAGGTGGAAGATCTCCTGGGCAACGCCGTGGAGGTGGTCAGCGTCGGCGATGCCGCCATGACCGAAGGCCACGAGGCCATGGTCCAGGCAAGCCGGGAAGCCATGCTGAACGCCTCCCGGCACGGTGGCGGCGCCGTTTCCGTGTACCTCGAAGCCTCGGACGGCCAGGCCGAAATTTTCATCAAGGACCGCGGGCCCGGGTTCGAGCTGGCCGACGTGCCGGAGGACCGCCTGGGCGTACGGGAGTCCATCATCGGCAGGATGAAGCGGCACGGCGGATCGGCTGCCATCCTCAGCACCGGGGACGGCACGGAGGTCCGCCTGCGGCTGCCGGCTGCGAGCACGGACAACGTGGAAGGAAAGTCATGAACGTCAACCAGGGGGCAGTCGCGCAGGCCGCCAGCTCCGTCCGCGTGGTCATCGTGGACGACCACGCCATCTTCCGTTCCGGGCTCAAAGCCGATCTCGATGCCAGCATCCACGTGGTGGGGGAAGCGGCCACAGTGGAGCAGGCCATTGCCGTCATCGCCGAACAGCGGCCCGATGTCGTATTGCTGGACGTGCACCTTCCCGGCGGGTTGGGCGGCGGCGGCCGTGAGGTTATCGCAGGGTCCGTTCCGCTGCTGGGCACCACCCGCTTCCTGGCCCTCAGCGTGTCCGATGCTGCGGAGGACGTCGTGGCAGTGATCCGGGCGGGGGCCAGGGGCTATGTCACCAAGACGATCTCCGGGGCCGAGATCACCGACGCCGTGTTCCGGGTTGCCGGTGGGGACGCTGTCTTCTCGCCGCGCCTGGCAGGGTTCGTTTTGGATGCTTTCGGCACCGCGCCGGCGGACATCGCCGATGACGAGCTGGACAAGCTCTCGGCCCGCGAGCTGGAGGTCATGCGCCTGATCGCCCGGGGGTACAGCTACAAGGAGGTGGCCAAGGAGCTCTTCATCAGCATCAAGACGGTGGAAACCCACGTTTCCGCGGTCCTGCGGAAGCTCCAGCTCTCCAGCCGCCACGAACTCACCAAATGGGCCGCGGAGCGCCGCCTCCTCTAACCGCAGCGCGCTCACATCCTGCGGCTATTTCTGCGACGCGTGCTCACATCCTGCGGGAAAAACGCAAACGCCCGCTCACTCTCCGAAGAAGAGTGAGCGGGCGTTTGTGCTTAAGGCGTCAAGAGTGAGCGGGCGCTACTGGGCCTTGCCGAGGAAATCCTGCAGGCGCTGCACGCCGGTGGCGAGGTCGTCGTCGCCCAGTGCGTAGGAGAGCCGCAGGAAGCCGGACGGGCCGAACGCCTCGCCCGGAACCACTGCCACTTCCACCTCGTCCAGGATCAGCGACGCCAGCTCAGCCGAGGTCTGCGGCGTGGCGGTGCCGGCGGCCGTGGGGAATTCCTTGCCCAGCAGCCCGCGGACGTCCGCGTACACGTAGAAGGCGCCCTTCGGCGTCGGGCATTCCACGCCTTCAATGGCGTTCAGGCCGGCCACGATCGCCTTCCGGCGGCGGTCGAAGGCCACCTTCATCTCGTCGACCGCTGTCAGCGGGCCGGAGACGGCGGCGAGGGCGGCGATCTGCATGATGTTGGAGACGTTGGAGGTGGCGTGCGACTGCAGGTTGGTGGCCGCCTTGATGACGTCCGCCGGGCCGATCATCCAGCCGATGCGCCATCCGGTCATGGCATAGGTCTTGGCCACACCGTTGAGGATGACCACCTTGTCGCCGAGTTCGGGAACGGCCGTGGCAATGGAAGTGAACGGAACGCCGTCGTAGGTCAGGTGCTCGTAGATCTCGTCGGTCACCACCCAGATGCCCTTCGACGCTGCCCACTTGCCGATCTCGGCCACCTGCTCGGGGGAGTAGACCGCGCCGGTGGGGTTCGACGGCGAGACGAACAGGAGGATCTTGGTCCGGTCCGTCACGGCTGCTTCAAGCTGCTCGACGGTCACCAGGTAGCCCTGCTCCGGCCCCGCAAAAACCTCGACGGGAACGCCGCCGGCCAGCCGGATCGCTTCAGGGTAGGTGGTCCAGAACGGTGCGGGGACAATGACCTCGTCGCCCGGATCCACCAGGGTGGCGAACGTGTTGTAGACGGCCTGCTTGCCGCCGTTGGTCACCAGGACCTGAGAAGGGTCGACGGCGTATCCGGAGTCCCGGAGCGTCTTCTCTGCGATGGCCTTCTTTAGTTCGGGAAGCCCGCCGGCGGGGGAGTAGCGGTGGTACTTCGGCTGCCCTGCGGCCTCGATGGCAGCCTGGACAATGTAGTCCGGGGTGGGAAAATCCGGCTCGCCTGCGCCGAAGCCAATAACCGAACGCCCAGCAGCCTTCAGCGCTTTCGCCTTGGCATCAACGGCCAGGGTGGCGGATTCGGCAATTGCGGATATGCGCTGGGAAACGCGGGCGGCAGACATGGCAGGTCCGTTCTACGCTTGCAGCCGGATGGCTGGAATGTGGGATTCGACGTTTTCTACTCTATGCTGTTCACCGGACCCTCCGGGGTGCCGGATGTGAAATGTGACTGGCCCGCCAGGCACGGACACACCGGCTTGCGGAGGGGCTGGAACGGGTCGGTTTTACGAACGCGAAGATGTTGCCGTAGACTGATTCACCGGTGTTGAAACACAGATGATGGCGTGCGCCCCAGTGAAAGCTGGTGAATCGCCGTTGCTGTTTGGTTTCACTCCATAGGGTAGTGGCGCAATTGGTAGCGCAGCGGTCTCCAAAACCGCAGGTTGCAGGTTCGAGTCCTGTCTGCCCTGCGCAAGCTGCCCCGGGCAACAAATCCGGGGCAAGCGCAGCAACCATGGTTCTGATCAGGGCCGGGTAATCCACCATTGCAAAGATGAGCGAGGACCAGGTGACCGAAACAGCTGCCAGCAGCTCCAAGGGCCGCCCAGCTAAGAAGGATGCCAAGGCAAACATCTTCGCCCGTATTGCACTTTTCGTCCGCCAGATCATCGGCGAACTGAAGAAGGTCGTTGCCCCCACCCGCAAGGAACTGATCAACTACACGCTCGTGGTGCTGGTGTTCGTGGCCATCATGATGGTCATCGTCAGCCTGCTGGACATCGGTTTTGGAACCGCTGTCGGCTGGCTCTTCGGCGGGACAGGCCCCACGGACAACTAAGGCTGCAGGGTCCGCAGGCTGCGCGCTCCATCCGGGAAACCGGAGGGGAGCGCCGGTGTGCGGAATTGAGCCATTTAAATAGGCATGTTAGGCAATGAGGAAGCAGGAGACCAAGTGTCTGAGCAGGAGCTCGAGGTAACCGGGACTGAGCAGGAAGAGGCCGTGGACATCACCGCAGAAATCGGTGAAGAGTCTGAGGTTGAGTCCTCCGCGCCCGAATCCGATGACGCCGATGCCGACGCGGAGGCTGACAGCGAGGCAGAGTCCGGCGATGCCGACGCTGACGCCCTCGCCGCCGCGGCAGCCACCGCTGCCGTTGACCCGGCAGATGAATTCAAGGCCAAGCTGCGCCGCCAGGAAGGTGACTGGTACGTCATCCACTCCTACGCCGGTTACGAAAACCGCGTGAAGGCCAACCTTGAGACCCGCATCCAGACCCTGGACATGGAAGATTACATCTTCGAGATCCAGGTGCCCATGGAAGAGGTCGTCGAGATCAAGAATGCCCAGCGCAAGGTCATCAACCGCGTCCGCATTCCCGGCTACGTCCTGGTCCGCATGGACCTGACCGACGCCTCCTGGGGCGCCGTCCGCCACACTCCCGGCGTTACCGGCTTCGTGGGCAACGCCCACAACCCCGTGCCGCTGCGCCTCGACGAGGTCTTCTCCATGCTCGCGCCGGTCTTCGAAGAAGAGCAGGCCGAGAAGGGCAAGCCGGTCAACAAGCAGCACCAGGCGCCGGTGGACGTCGACTTCGAGGTCGGCGAGTCCGTCATCGTCAAGGAAGGCCCGTTCGAGACCCTTCCCGCCACGATCTCCGAGATCAAGGTCGAATCCCAGACCCTCGTGGTGCTGGTCTCCATCTTCGAGCGCGAAACGCCCGTCACCCTGGCGTTCAACCAGGTCACCAAGATCTGATTACCCGAGAATTCGTTCCGGCGCCGCCCGCTTAGCGGCTCCGGAACGGCAGGCCGCCTTGCCATGGCGGCCAAAAACCTGGGCCACGCTCCTGTGCCCCAGGAAGTTATTGAGAGAAGGACCCTACATTGGCTCCCAAGAAGAAGGTCACCGGCCTCATCAAGCTGCAGATCCAGGCAGGTGCCGCTAACCCGGCCCCGCCGATCGGTCCCGCACTTGGCCAGCACGGCGTCAACATCATGGAATTCTGCAAGGCGTACAACGCTGCAACGGAAGCCCAGCGCGGCAACGTCATCCCCGTGGAAATCACCGTCTACGAGGACCGTTCCTTCACGTTCATCACCAAGACCCCGCCGGCTGCAGAACTCATCAAGAAGGCTGCAGGCGTTGCCAAGGGTTCGGCTACCCCGCACACCGTCAAGGTTGCCAAGCTGACCCAGGCACAGGTCAACGAGATCGCCTCCACCAAGATGGAAGACCTCAACGCCACCAGCCTCGAAGGCGCAGCGAAGATCATCGCCGGCACCGCCCGCTCCATGGGTATCACCGTCGAAGGCTAATCACCCTACCGCCGCCTGACGCCGCGCATCAGCATGGCGCCGAGTGGCACCGCCGGAATCCCGGCACCACCAACAATTGAAATGCCGGTTATCCGGGACGAATAACCGTCCGGATCACCGGCTGTGGCAGGGCCCAGCGCGGTCCGCAGACCACAACTGCACAAGGAGAAAGAGCAGCATGGCAAAGCGCAGCAAAGCATATGAGGCAGCAGCCGCCAAGATCGACGCGGAGAAGTCCTACGCGCCGTTCGAGGCAGTGACCCTCGCCAAGGACACCAACCCGTCCAAGTTCGACGCCACCATTGAGGTTGCTTTCCGCCTCGGCGTGGACCCCCGCAAGGCTGACCAGATGGTCCGCGGTACGGTCAACCTGCCCCACGGCACCGGTAAGACCGCCCGCGTCCTGGTCTTCGCCACGGGCGACAAGGCCGAGGCAGCTATCGCAGCCGGCGCCGACTTCGTTGGCTCCGACGACCTGATCGAAAAGATCGCCGGCGGCTGGACCGACTTCGACGCCGCTGTTGCCACCCCTGACCTCATGGGCAAGGTTGGCCGCCTCGGTAAGGTCCTCGGCCCGCGTAACCTGATGCCGAACCCGAAGACCGGTACGGTTACCCCGGACGTCACCAAGGCTGTCAATGACATCAAGGGCGGCAAGATCGACTTCCGCGTCGACAAGCACTCCAACCTGCACTTCATCATCGGCAAGGTGTCGTTCGACGCCGTCAAGCTGGCTGAGAACTATGCAGCAGCGCTGGAAGAGGTGCTTCGCTTGAAGCCTTCCGCTTCGAAGGGCCGCTACATCCAGAAGGCCACCGTTGCCACCACCTTCGGCCCCGGCATCTCCGTGGACCCGAACGTCACCAAGGTGCTCACCGAGGCCTAAGCCTTACAGAACATCTGCCCGGATCATTTCGCGGCATTGAAAACCGCCCGGCGCGCATGCGCCGGGCGGTTTTTGCTTAACTTGTTCACACGTTCTGCCTAAGCTGGGGAAATGCCCGGGACACCGCTTCCCTTCCCGCCGGACGCGGACGCCGCCGGCATCAACATCAGTCGCGTGGAGATCCCCGCGCGGGGGAACCGAACGCAACCGCCCGGCGTCGTACCTTCCGAAGACTTCCGTGCATGCCATTCCCTGCGCGAAACCCACGAACTTTCGCTGTGGGGCAACCTGGACCGGTGCCCGACGCTGGCCGAGTCGCTGGAATTCTGGCGGGGGAACCAGTACGAGGAGCGGCACCTGTTCCTGGCCCGCCGCGACGGCAGTCCTGCGGGGCTGTGTTCAGTCACCCTGCCCTTGCGGGAGAACACCGATACCGCGGGAATCGATGTGCTGGTCCACCCGGCCCAAAGGCGGCAAGGCGTTGGCCGCACGCTGCTGCAGTTTGCCGAAGCCGTGGCCCGCCGCCGGGGGCGCACCTCATTGGACGGTTACCACGAGATCCCGCTCGATCGCGTCGGCCCGGGTGCGGCCATGCTGCCTGCGAAGTCCGGTTCAGGTGCGCTTCCCCTCGCCGATCCCGCCACTGCCTTTGCCTCGGCGGCCGGCTACACGCTTGAACAGGTGGAACGGTCCAGCCGGCTAGACTTGCCCGTGCCTGCAGGGCTTATGACTCGGAATGAGGCTGAAGCCGCCGCCCGGGCCGCCGCCTACACGGTGGTCCGCTGGGACGATCACTGCCCTGACGAATTCGTTGCCGGCCTGGCCGCGCTTAAGGCGACCATGAGCACCGACGTCCCCATGGCCGCCCTGGGCTGGGAACGGGAGGACTGGGATCCTGCCCGGGTTCGTGATGAGGAGGCCGCCATGGTCCGCGGCGGTGTGCAGTCTGTGGTGGCAGCGGCCCGGCACCGCGGGACGGGTGAACTGGTTGCCTATACGGTCCTGAACTGGCGTCCGGAAGTACCGGGATCCGCCACCCAGCAGGACACGCTGGTGGCCGGGCCGCACCGCGGCCACCGGCTGGGCATGCTGGTCAAGGCCGCAAACCTGGGCCGGGCGCAGGCCAGGTGGCCTTCGGTCCGCTCGGTTTTGACGTGGAACGCCAGCGAAAACCAGCATATGCTTTCGATTAATATTGCGCTTGGATTCAGGCCTGCCGGCTATGAAGGGGAGTGGCAGAAACGGCTGGGATGATGCCCCGTATGGCAAAAGACGTGAAGATCGAGCAGCTCTGGATTCCCGACTCCCTTGAGGCCCCTGACGCTGCCGATTTCCTTGCCGCCCTCGAAGTGGGCAGGAAAGTTCGGATGGCCACCTGGGGGAGTGACGACCTCGCCTACGGTCCCCTCGAGAAGCTCCTTGAATTCGAGGATCCGTACGAGCGGCAACTGATCCTCGTCGCCAAAGTGGACGGCGAAATAGTCGGGACCGTGGACATCGCACTGCCCCTGACCGATCACCTGGACCTGGCGGAATTCACCCTGGACATCCTGCCCGAATTCCAGCGGCAGGGCGTGGGGCGGCGGCTCCTGGAGGCCGCCGAGCAGCTTGCCCGCGGCGAGGGCCGCACCATGATCCTGGTGGACACCAATCATCCCGGCGCATCGCTGGATGAGTTCGAACAGGCCCTCCTGGTGCCGGGGACCGGGCCGGGCTTCGTCCCGCTGGACAGCCGCGAGGTGGAGTTCGCCCAGAAGACCGGGTACACCCTGCAACACATTGAGCAGTTCAGCGCCTGCATCCTGCCACTGGATTCGAAGCTTGTGGCGGACCTGCAGGCAGAGGCCGATGACGCCAACAACGGCCGCTACCGCCTGCACCACTGGACCGACCGCTGCCCGGACCGCTGGCTTGAGGCCGTCGCGGTACTCGAGAACCAGGCCGGTGCGGACGTTGACCCCGATCTTGACGTCCCTGTGGAGCAGGACTTGGTGTTCGACGGCGGCATCCTGCGCGAAGCCGAGGACGTCGCCATCGCGCAGGGCCGGCGGACGGTGGTCACCGCCGTCGAGCATCTCGCCTCGGGCACGCTGGTGGGGCTGACCACCATCACCGTGCTGGCACACCGGGCGGACGTGGTGTTCCAGGACGACACGCTGGTGCTGCAGGAGCACCGGGGCAACAAGCTGGGCCTGCTGATCAAGGTCTCCAACATGGAACGGCTCACCGAGCAGTTCCCTGACGCGCGCGTCATCTACACCTGGAACGCTCCGGACAACAGGTACCTCCTTACCGTTAACCAGCAGCTGGGCTTCCGCATTGCCGGGGTGACCGGGATCTGGCAGAAAGAGCTGCCGAAGCTCCATACCAGTACCAGCTGAGGCCCCGATTTGGCGTCCTGCCACGGGCTCCCGTAGACTTGGAGGACCAAAGACCGTCGGTTGTTGGAAATCCACTCTTTCGAGCACTGCTCAACTCTGCAGTTGTGCGCGGGAGATGAAGTGGTTTTCTGGACGAAGGACCCTGACATAGGGCGGCCGGCGCAGGTGAACGAAGCAACGCTCCATGGAAACATGTTGAGCCAAGCCCCGTGCATCTGCGCGGGGCGTTTTTAGTTTTAGCTCACCTGAGCGGGACCCTCGAATACCGGCACTATCCCCGGAAGGAGGGTTATGGCAACGCCTACCAAGGTTTCAGCAGTAGCTGAGATCACTAACGATTTCAAGGAATCGAACGCCGCTGTCCTGACCGAATACCGCGGGCTCACCGTTGCACAGCTCAAGCAGCTGCGTGTTTCTCTCGGCCAGGACACCAAGTTCGCGGTCGTCAAGAACACCCTGACCGCCATTGCAGCCAAGGAAGCCGGCGTCGAAGCATTCGACGGCCAGCTTGCCGGCCCCACTGCAATCGCGTTCATCAAGGGTGACGCAGTTGCCGCTGCCAAGAGCCTGACGGATTTTGCTAAAGCCAACAAGCAGCTGGTCATCAAGACCGGTTACTTCGAAGGTAAGGCACTGGACGCCAGCGAGGTCGCCGCACTGGCTGCCCTCGAGTCCCGTGAGCTGCAGCTCGCCAAGGTTGCAGGCATCCTCAAGGCTCCTGCTGCCGCAGCTGCACGCATCATCGATGCGCTGCGTCTCAAGCTTGAAGAAGAGAACGGTGCACCGGCAGCTGCCGAAGCGCCGGCCGCTGAAGAGTCTGCTGACTCTGCAGCTGAAGCAGCAGCCGAGGCACCCGCCGAGGCTCCCGCTGCCGAAGAGAACTAATTCTCTTTACCCCACCAGACTCCGGTGTCTGTCCGGCTCCGCGCCGTTCGGACACCACAACAGGAAGGACGCCTACCATGGCGAAGCTCAGCAACGAAGAGCTCATTGAAGCTTTCAAGGAACTGACCATCATCGAGCTCTCCGAGTTCGTCAAGCTCTTCGAAGAGACCTTCGAAGTAACCGCTGCTGCTGTAGCCGTTGCCGGCCCCGCCGCCGGTGGCGCTGCTGAAGAGGCTGAAGAGAAGACCGAATTCGACGTCGTTCTCGAGTCCGCTGGCGAAAAGAAGATCGCAGTGATCAAGGAAGTACGTGCCATCACTTCCCTGGGTCTGAAGGAAGCCAAGGACCTGGTTGACAGCGCACCCAAGGCTGTTCTCGAAGGCGCCACCAAGGAAGCTGCCGAGAAGGCCAAGGAGCAGCTCGAGGCTGCAGGCGCCAGCGTTACCGTCAAGTAACAACGGTTTCTCCACTAAAAACCCCGTCCCACTGCCTGGCAGTGGGGCGGGGTTTTTTGCGTCCGGACCCCAACTGAGTAGCAGCAGGTGTGGTTATGAGCCCTCATAACCACACCTGCTGCTACCTACATCGGGTTGGGGTCAGAAATATCCGCGACGACGGCGCCGAGGGCGGACGTGAGGGCGTCGGCGTCGACGAAGGCGCTGTAACCATGGGCGCCGGCACCCATCGATATCCGCCGCCCCGTGATGGTGGCGTCGGCATATACGGGCCACGGGCTGGTGCTCCCCAGCGGGGTAATGGTTCCGCGTTCGTAGCCCGTTGCCTCGAGGGCGATGTCCGCCGGCGGCAGGGAGAGCTTGTTGACGCCCACCAGCTGCCGCAGTTTAGGCCAGGAGATCTGCCGGTCGCCGGGGACCAGGGCGAACAGGAAGGTCCCGTCCTTGTGCTTCACCACCAGGGATTTGACGATGTCCGCCGGCGTGATGCCAAGGATTCCGGCGGCCTCTTCGAGGCTCCTCGCCGCCGGCCGTTCCACAACCTCCACGTGGAGGCCGCGGGTGGCAGCGTCGGCCAGGAACCGTTCGCGTCCGACGCCGTCCCTTCCGTTTGCCGCTTTGTCCGCCATCAGTCGCGGTAGAGCAGGAGCGCTTCGCCCTGCCCTCCTCCGCCGCACAGGGACACCGCTGCCTTGCCGGTTCCGCGCCGCTTCAGCTCGTGCGCGGCGTGCGCGGCCAGGCGTGCTCCCGACGCCCCGATGGGGTGGCCCAGGGCGATGGCGCCGCCGTGGATGTTGCACTTCTCCAGCGGATAGTCGAGGTCCTTCAACGACTGCACTGCCACCGACCCGAAGGCTTCGTTGATCTCGATGAAGTCGAGGTCAGCTGTGCTCCAGCCGGCCTTGCCCAGGGCGTTCATGATGGCGTTCGAGGGCTGGGAGTGCAGCGAGTTGTCAGGCCCGGCCACCTGGCCCGGCTTGCCCACCACCGCGAGGTATTCCAGTCCGTGCTCTTCGGCGTAAGCCCGCGATGACAGCACCAGGGCCGCGGCGCCATCGGAAAGGGGGGAGGAGTTGCCCGCTGTGATGGTGCCGTCGGTGACGAAGGCGGCGCGAAGCCCGCCGAGGGACTCCACGGACGAATTGGGCCGGACGCCCTCGTCCGTGCCCACCACCAGGGGGTCACCCTTCCGCTGCTTGACGCTGATGGCGACGATCTCGTCGTCGAACGTTCCGTTCTTGGCGGCCAGCGCCGCACGCTGGTGGGACTGGGCCGCAACGTTGTCCTGTGAAGGCCTGTCGATGCCGAGGGCGAGGTTGCCTGTCTCGGTGGACAGGCCCATCGACTGGCCGTCGAAGGCATCGGTGAGCCCGTCATGGGCGGCCACGTCGAGGGCCTGGATGGAACCGTAGGTCCAGCCCTGCCGCGACCCCGGCAGGATGTGGGGAGCCCGGGTCATCGACTCCTGGCCGCCGGCCACCACCACTGCGGCTTCGCCGGCGCGGATCATCCGGGCCGCGTCGATGACAGCGGTGAGCCCCGACAGGCATACCTTGTTGATCGTCACCGCGGGGACGTTCCAGCCGATCCCGGCGGCAATGGCGCTCTGGCGGGCCGGGTTCTGGCCCGCCCCCGCCTGCAGGACCTGGCCCATGATGACCGCTTCCACGTCACCCACCGCTGCGCCGCTGGCGTCCAGGGCGGCGCGGATGGCGTGCGCGCCAAGGTCTACGGCCGTGAAGCTGGCCAGCTGCCCGTTGATCCGCCCCTGCGGGGTGCGGACTGCTGAAAGGATGACAACGTCGCTGTTGCCGGGGGAGTTGCCCATGGTTATCTCTTCCGATCTCATCCGGTGTAAGCCACCAAGGTTATCGTGACCCTGGTCACCCATCTATTCAAACGCGGCGGCACGCATGTGCATTCCGGGCCTGCGCCGCCTGGAGCCGCGTTAGCTGGAAGACAGCAGGGGAGAGGTCCCCATGGCCGGAATGTGCACGACGGCGGCAGCTTGCGTAGGGTGGACGGCGGAAACTCATGCAGGGGGCAGCCATGCCGCACCCGGGACGGATGGAGCAATGACAGTGAAGAAGATCCTCGCCCTGGCAGCAGTTGTTGGCGTAGCCGGGCTGACTGCCTGCTCGGTGTCGGCGCCCGCTCCGGCCGAAACCGCTGACGCTGGCCAGTCCGCGAGCCCGGCTGCCAGCAGTACCGGCTCCGCCAGTGACGGCCCGTCAGCGTCCTCCGGCACGTCCGGCGGCGCCAAGGAAGCCTGCGAACGCTTCAACTCGCTGTTTGCCGACTACGCCGCTGTGCCCTCCGGGGACGCCAACGGCTACGAGAACATCTACCTGCAGGCAGAGGACGCCAAGGACACCGTCACCGGCGACCTCCAGGGCCTGTTCGCGTCGCTCAGCCTCCTGGCCATTGACCATTCCAGTGCGGCCGAAAGCGGCGGCGAACCCGCGCAGGCTTCAAAGGACGCAGTGCGTGACGCGGTGTTCGCCAACTCGGGGACCTGCTCTGCCGAAGGCGTGACGCTGAAGCTCTAGCCCGCCGCCGGAAACCCGGATCCGGCCGGAAACGGGTGCTTGCAATCCTGCGCGAAGTGGGGTAGACACATAGGTTGTTTTGCCGTATCGTAGATATTTGCGTCTTCCCTGTTTACCTTCAGCCTTCATATAGCGGTGGGCTTTGCCTGGCAGCTGGCAATCAACGTGCCGTCGATACGTCACATCACAGCCAGCCGGGCCCCGGGTCATATAGCGGAACCGGATGGTAGCGCTGCGGAGTAACTTCTGCAGGGTGCACAGCGGGGGAGATCTGAAAACGCCTGAAGGTCTGTGGAAGGATCCCTCTTGGTCGCCTCGAGCACCTCTAATAACGAAACCGCTAACACCGCCGACAGCACTGATGGTGCCACTCGCCGGCTCTCATTCGCAAAGATTCACGAACCCCTTGATGTTCCGAATCTGCTTGCCCTGCAGACGGACAGCTTTGACTGGCTCGTCGGCAACGAACGCTGGCAGGCACGCGTAGCGAAGGCCGTCGAAGAAAACGATCTCAGCGTCGCTACGACGTCCGGCCTGTCGGACATCTTCGAAGAGATCTCCCCGATCGAGGATTTCCAGGGCACCATGTCCCTGAGCTTCTCCGATCCGGAGTTCGCTGACCCCAAGTACACCATGGCCGAATGCAAGGACCGGGACGCTACGTACTCGGCTCCGCTGTACGTCAAGGCCGAGTTCATGAACAACAACACGGGCGAAATCAAGCAGCAGACCGTGTTCATGGGCGACTTCCCGCTGATGACCGAGAAGGGTACCTTCGTGGTCAACGGCACCGAGCGTGTCGTCGTCTCCCAGCTGGTCCGTTCGCCGGGCGCCTACTTTGAGCGTGCCGCTGACAAGACCAGTGACAAGGACATCTTCACCGCCAAGATCATCCCGTCCCGCGGTGCATGGTTTGAGCTTGAGATCGACAAGCGCGACCAGGTCGGTGTCCGCCTCGACCGCAAACGCAAGCAGTCCGTCACGGTCCTGCTGAAGGCCCTCGGCTGGACTGAAGGCCAGATCCTCGAAGAGTTCGGCCAGTACGACTCCATGCGCGCAACGCTGGAGAAGGACGCCACCGAAACCCGCGAAGACGCCCTGCTGGATATCTACCGCAAGCTGCGTCCGGGCGAGCCGCCCACCGTCGAGGCTGCCCAGTCCCTGCTGGACAACCTGTACTTCAACTCCAAGCGCTACGATCTGGCCAAGGTTGGCCGCTACAAGATCAACCGCAAGCTGGGCATCGACCGCTCCCTTGGCGACAAGGAAGCCTCGGTCCTGCACGTTGAAGACATCGTCGCCATGATCAAGTTCCTCGTTGCGCTGCACGCCGGCGAGAAGACCATCAAGGGCACCCGTGACGGCCAGGAAGTGGACCTGCGCGTCGAAATCGACGACATCGACCACTTCGGCAACCGCCGCATCCGCGCCGTCGGCGAGCTCATCGAGAACCAGGTCCGCACCGGCCTGTCCCGCATGGAGCGCGTTGTCCGCGAGCGTATGACGACCCAGGACGTCGAGGCCATCACGCCGCAGACCCTGATCAACATCCGTCCCGTCGTGGCAGCCATCAAGGAGTTCTTCGGAACGTCGCAGCTGTCGCAGTTCATGGACCAGAACAACCCGCTCTCGGGTCTGACCCACAAGCGCCGCCTGTCCGCGCTTGGCCCGGGTGGTCTGTCCCGTGACCGTGCCGGCATGGAAGTTCGTGACGTGCACCCGTCCCACTACGGACGTATGTGCCCCATCGAAACTCCTGAAGGCCCGAACATTGGTCTGATCGGTTCGCTGGCTTCCTATGGACGCATCAACCCGTTCGGTTTCATCGAGACGCCGTACCGCCTGGTCAAGGACGGAGTCGTTTCCGACGACGTCCAGTACCTGACGGCCGACGACGAAGCCGAGGTCCTGATCGCCCAGGCCAACGCACCGCTGGATGCTGACAAGAAGTTCTCGGAAGAGACCGTTCTTGTCCGTGCCCGTGGTGGTGGAGGCGAGCCTGTTCTGGTTCCCGCCGCCGACGTCGAGTTCATGGACGTTTCCCCGCGCCAGATGGTGTCCGTGGCTACGGCCCTGATCCCGTTCCTCGAGCATGACGATGCCAACCGTGCACTCATGGGTGCCAACATGCAGCGCCAGGCCGTGCCGCTGGTCCGTTCCGAGGCCCCGTTCGTGGGTACCGGCATGGAGCGCGCCGCAGCCGTCGACGCCGGTGACGTCACCATCGCCAAGAAGGCAGGTGTGGTTACCGAGGTCTCCGCTGAGCTGGTCATCATGCTCAACGACGACGGTACGGAAACCAACTACCGCATCAACAAGTTCGCACGCTCCAACCAGGGCAACTGCTACAACAACCGCGTCCTGGTAAACGAAGGCCAGCGCCTGGAGGTCGGCGGCATCATTGCTGACGGCCCGGCAACGGACCAGGGCGAGCTCGCCCTCGGTAAGAACCTGCTCGTGGCATTCATGTCATGGGAAGGCCACAACTTCGAGGACGCCATCATCCTCTCGCAGCGCATTGTTGCCGAGGACGTTCTTTCCTCCATCCACATCGAGGAGCACGAGATCGATGCCCGCGACACCAAGCTTGGTGCCGAGGAAATCACCCGTGACATCCCCAACGTGTCCGAGGAAGTCCTGGCAGGCCTGGACGAGCGTGGCATCATCCACATCGGTGCCGAGGTCGAAGCCGGCGACATCCTGGTCGGTAAGGTCACCCCCAAGGGCGAAACCGAACTGACCCCGGAAGAGCGCCTGCTGCGCGCCATCTTCGGTGAGAAGTCCCGCGAAGTGCGCGACACCTCCCTCAAGGTGCCGCACGGCGAGTCCGGCACCGTCATCGGTGTCCGCGTCTTCGACCGCGACAACGACGACGAGCTGCCCCCGGGCGTGAACCAGCTGGTCCGCGTCTACGTGGCCGCCAAGCGCAAGATCACCGACGGCGACAAGCTCGCCGGCCGCCACGGCAATAAGGGTGTTATCTCCAAGATCCTTCCGATCGAGGACATGCCCTTCCTTGCCGACGGCACCCCCGTTGACATCGTCCTGAACCCGCTGGGTGTCCCGGGCCGTATGAACGTGGGCCAGGTGCTCGAAACGCACCTCGGCTGGGTTGCCAAGACCGGTTGGAAGATCGAAGGCGAGCCCGAGTGGGTCAAGCAGCTGCCGAACCTGCCGCGCGAGAGTGGTCCCACCACTGTTGCAACGCCGGTGTTCGACGGCGCCCGCGAAGAGGAAATCACGGGCCTGCTCGACTCCACCAACGTGACCCGCGACGGTGACCGCCTGATCAACTCCTCCGGCAAGACCCGCCTGTTTGACGGCCGCTCCGGCGAGCCGTTCCCGGATCCGATCTCGGTCGGCTACATGTACATCCTGAAGCTCCACCACCTGGTGGACGACAAGATCCACGCCCGCTCCACCGGCCCGTACTCCATGATCACGCAGCAGCCGCTGGGTGGTAAGGCACAGTTCGGTGGCCAGCGCTTTGGTGAAATGGAAGTGTGGGCCCTCGAAGCCTATGGCGCCGCCTACACGCTCCAGGAACTCCTCACCATCAAGTCCGATGACATCCACGGCCGCGTCAAGGTCTACGAAGCCATCGTCAAGGGCGAGAACATCCCGGAGCCGGGCGTTCCCGAATCCTTCAAGGTCTTGATCAAGGAAATGCAGTCGCTGTGCCTGAACGTGGAAGTGCTTTCCACGGACGGAACCACAATTGAAATGCGTGACTCTGATGACGCAGTCTTCACGGCTGCGGAAGAACTGGGCATCGATCTGTCTCGCGCAGAGCCCAGCTCCGTAGAAGAGGTCTAGCAGGTCCGGTCCGACGGCGGGTGCCCACCCGCCGTCGGACCTGACCTCCCTCATTCGTCAAGACTTCAGAATTTAGAGAACAAGAGAGAACAGGGACCATATGTCCAGCGAATCCTCCTTCGGCCTCATGCAGATCGGCCTCGCCACCGCGGAAGACATCCGCGGCTGGTCTTACGGCGAGGTTAAGAAGCCGGAAACCATCAACTACCGCACGCTCAAGCCCGAGAAGGACGGCCTCTTCTGCGAGAAGATCTTCGGCCCGTCCCGCGACTGGGAATGCTACTGCGGCAAGTACAAGCGCGTGCGCTTCAAGGGCATCATCTGTGAGCGCTGTGGCGTTGAGGTCACCCGCGCCAAGGTACGCCGTGAGCGCATGGGCCACATCGAGCTCGCCGCTCCCGTCACCCACATCTGGTACTTCAAGGGTGTTCCGTCCCGCCTGGGCTACCTCCTTGACCTGGCACCGAAGGACCTCGAAAAGGTCATCTACTTCGCTGCCTACATGATCACCAGCGTCGACGAGGCTGCCCGCCACGAGGAACTGCCCAACCTGCAGGTTGAGCACGACATCGAGAAGAAGCAGCTCATCGACAACCGCGACTCGGACATCGCGGCGATCGCCCGCGACCTCGAAGGCGAAATTGCCCGCCTTGAGGGCGAAGGCGCCAAGGCTGCCGACAAGAAGAAGGCCCGCGACTCCGCCGACCGCCAGATGGCCAACGTGCGCAAGCGCGCCGACGCCGACATCGAGCGCCTCGAGCAGGTCTGGGACCGCTTCAAGAACCTCAAGGTTGCCGACCTCGAAGGCGACGAGGGCCTGTACCGCGAACTGCGTGACCGTTACGGCATGTACTTCGAAGGCTCCATGGGTGCCGAGGCCATCAAGAAGCGCCTCGAGGGCTTCGACATGCAGGCCGAATCCGACCTGCTGCGCGACATCATTGCCAACGGCAAGGGCCAGCGCAAGACCCGCGCCCTCAAGCGCCTGAAGGTGGTCAACGCATTCCTGACCACCAACAACAGCCCGCTCGGCATGGTCCTCGACGCCGTCCCGGTGATCCCGCCGGAACTGCGCCCCATGGTCCAGCTGGACGGTGGCCGCTTTGCGACCTCCGACCTCAACGACCTGTACCTCCTTGTGATCAACCGCAACAACCGCCTCAAGCGCCTGCTTGACCTGGGTGCTCCGGAGATCATCGTCAACAACGAGAAGCGCATGCTTCAGGAAGCTGTTGACAGCCTCTTCGACAACGGCCGCCGCGGCCGTCCGGTCACCGGACCGGGCAACCGTCCGCTGAAGTCCCTGAGCGACATGCTCAAGGGCAAGCAGGGCCGTTTCCGCCAGAACCTCCTCGGCAAGCGCGTCGACTACTCGGGCCGTTCGGTCATCGTCGTCGGCCCGCAGCTGAAGCTGCACCAGTGCGGCCTGCCCAAGCAGATGGCCCTGGAGCTCTTCAAGCCGTTCGTGATGAAGCGCCTGGTTGACCTCAACCACGCACAGAACATCAAGTCGGCCAAGCGGATGGTTGAGCGTTACCGCCCGCAGGTGTGGGACGTGCTCGAAGAGATCATCACCGAACACCCGGTGCTGCTCAACCGTGCACCTACCCTGCACCGCCTGGGCATCCAGGCGTTCGAGCCGCAGCTTGTTGAAGGCAAGGCTATCCAGCTTCACCCGCTGGTTTGTGGCGCCTTCAACGCTGACTTCGACGGCGACCAGATGGCAGTGCACCTGCCGCTGAGCCCCGAGGCGCAGGCCGAGGCGCGCATCCTGATGCTGTCCTCGAACAACATCCTGAAGCCGTCCGACGGACGCCCGGTCACCCTGCCTTCGCAGGATATGATCATCGGCCTCTACCACCTGACCACCAAGCGGAAGGGTTCGGCCGGCGAAGGCCGCATCTTCGGTTCGGTATCCGAGGCCATCATGGCGTTCGATGCCCGCGACCTGCACCTGAACTCCCAGGTCAAGATTCGCCTCGAAGGCTTCGTGCCCTACGCCGGTTGGGAAGCCCCCGAAGGTTGGGAGCAGGGCCAGCCCGCAATCGTGGAAACCTCCCTGGGCCAGGTCCTCTTCAATGAGACCCTGCCCGAGGACTACCCCTGGGTTGAAGCTGTAGCGGATAAGGGCGAACTGTCCAGGATCGTCAACGACCTCGCTGAGCGCTACCCGAAGGTTGTTACCGCGGCCACGCTGGACAACCTGAAGGATGCCGGTTTCTACTGGGCCACCCGTTCGGGCGTCACGGTTGCCATCTCCGATATCGAGGTTCCGGCTGCCAAGCCGCAGATCCTTGCCGGTTACGAGGAACGCGCCGCCAAGATCCAGGGCCAGTACGACAAGGGCCTGATCGACGACGACGAGCGTCGCCAGGAGCTCATCGAGATCTGGAACAAGGCCACCAACGACATCGCTGCGGTGATGCGTGAGAGCCTGTCGCCGATGAACACCATCAACCGCATGGTGTCCTCCGGTGCCCGTGGTAACTGGATGCAGGTCCGTCAGATCGCGGGTATCCGTGGCCTGGTGGCCAACCCGAAGGGTGAGATCATCCCGCGCCCCATCAAGTCCTCCTACCGTGAGGGCCTGTCGGTGCTGGAGTACTTCATCGCCACGCACGGTGCCCGTAAGGGCCTCGCCGATACCGCTCTGCGTACCGCCAACTCGGGTTACCTGACCCGACGCCTGGTGGACGTCTCGCAGGATGTCATCGTCCGTGAAGAGGACTGCGGCACCGAGCGTGGGCTGGTCACGCCGATCGCCGTTGCCGACTCCAACGGTGAGCTGGTCCTGGACGAGAACGTCGAGAACAGCGCCTACGCACGTACGCTGGCAGTCGACGTCGTGGACTCCGAGGGCAACGTCCTTGCAGCCGCCGGCACCGACTGCGGCGACGTCGTCATCGACGAGCTCTTCAAGGCCGGCATCACCGAGGTCAAGGTCCGCTCCGTCCTTACCTGTGAGTCCAGCGTTGGCACCTGCGCCCTGTGCTACGGCCGTTCGCTGGCCACCGGCAAGACCGTGGACATCGGCGAGGCTGTCGGCATCATCGCCGCCCAGTCCATCGGTGAGCCCGGTACCCAGCTGACCATGCGTACGTTCCACACCGGTGGTGCAGTGTCCGCCGGCGGTGGCGACGACATCACCCAGGGTCTGCCCCGTATCCAGGAGCTCTTCGAAGCCCGTACTCCGAAGGGTGTTGCGCCGATTGCCGAGGCAGCCGGCCGCATCGCCATCGAAGAGTCCGAGCGCCAGATGCGCCTGGTCATCACCCCGGATGACGGAACGGAAGAGATCGCTTACCCGGTCCTGCGCCGTTCACGCCTGCTGATCGAAGACGGCGACCACGTCACCGTTGGCCAGAAACTGATCAACGGTCCGGTGGACCCCAAGCAGGTCCTGCGCATCATGGGTCCGCGTGCGGCACAGAAGTTCCTGGTGGACGAAGTGCAGGGCGTGTACCGCAGCCAGGGCATCGGTATCCACGACAAGCACGTCGAGGTTATCGTCCGCCAGATGCTGCGCCGCGTCACGGTCATCGAGTCCGGCGAATCGGACCTGCTGCCCGGCGAGCTCGCCGAGCGCAGCCGCTTCGAGGATGCCAACCGCCGCGTTGTGTCCGAGGGCAAGACGCCGGCATCCGGACGTCCGGAGCTCATGGGCATCACCAAGGCGTCCCTGGCCACCGAGTCCTGGCTGTCCGCAGCTTCCTTCCAGGAGACCACCCGCGTCCTGACGCAGGCGGCCATGGAAGGCAAGAGCGATCCGCTGCTGGGCCTCAAGGAGAACGTCATCATCGGTAAGCTGATCCCGGCCGGCACGGGTCTCCCGCGCTACACCGAGGTCACCGTGGAGCCCACTGAAGAAGCGAAGGCCAACCTGTTCACCGGCCCCAGCGCATTCAGCGACTTCTCGTACGACACCCTGGGCGGTGACGGAGCCCCCGAGTTCCACGCCATCCCGCTGGATGACTACGATCTCGGCAACGACTTCCGCTAAAAACGGCTGTCAGCCCTTTCAAGGCCGGGCCCCGCACTTTCGAGTGCGGGGCCTGGCCCGTTAACCGGACCTTTTGCGCACGGGCACCCGGGGCGGTGGAGGACGACGGCGGCGGGCGGTTGCCGCCGTCGTGCGCCCTACACCTGATTAAGGCTCAGGATCAAGCCGTGCTAGACTTTTCTGTAATTGTTCTGTGTGGCAGTGGATGAAGGCCGCCGCAGCATCATTTTGGTTTTGTTCTCATGATGCTGGGTGTGAGCTTGTTTCCGGGTTGCGGGTAAGGTGCGCAACGAATGCCACCATTTTGCACGCCTAGGCAAGATTCAAGCCACCAAGGCTGCAGGGACAACGCCAAAACCGGAGCAGAGACGGCTGACGCCTGAATGTGCCGGTAGAGATCAAACCAACGGAGAACACGAGAGTGCCTACGATTAACCAGCTGGTCCGCAAGGGCCGCACGCCGAAGGTCAAAAAGACCAAGGCTCCTGCCCTGAACGGCAGCCCGATGCGCCGCGGTGTTTGCACCCGCGTTTACACCACCACCCCCAAGAAGCCGAACTCGGCTCTGCGTAAGGTTGCACGTGTGCGCCTTAACGGTGGCGTTGAAGTTACCGCTTACATCCCCGGTGTTGGCCACAACCTGCAGGAGCACTCCATTGTGCTCGTTCGCGGTGGTCGTGTGAAGGACCTCCCGGGTGTCCGCTACAAGATCGTCCGTGGCGCCCTCGATACCCAGGGTGTGAAGAACCGTAAGCAGGCCCGCAGCCGCTACGGCGCAAAGATGGAGAAGAAGTAATATGCCTCGCAAGGGTCCGGCCCCCAAGCGGCCGCTCGTACAGGATCCCGTTTACGGCTCCCCGCTGGTAACCCAGCTCATCAACAAGGTGCTCGTTGACGGCAAGAAGTCCACGGCAGAGCGCATTGTCTACGGTGCCCTCGAAGGCGCACGTGCCAAGTCCGGCGGCGACCCCGTGGCAGCACTGAAGAAGGCCATGGACAACGTCAAGCCTTCGCTTGAGGTCCGCTCACGCCGCGTCGGCGGCGCCACCTACCAGGTTCCGGTTGAGGTCAAGCCGGGCCGCTCCACCGCACTTGCCCTGCGGTGGCTGGTTGGCTACTCCAAGGCCCGCCGCGAAAAGACGATGACCGAGCGTCTCCAGAACGAAATCCTGGATGCGTCCAACGGTCTCGGTGCCGCTGTGAAGCGTCGCGAAGACACCCACAAGATGGCCGAGTCCAACAAGGCCTTCGCACACTACCGCTGGTAATACTCCCCGGACGCCGCCGGCTCAACCGAGCCGGCGGCGAACGTGTAGTCCATCCCAAAAGGAGACCCCGTGGCACAGGACGTGCTTACCGACCTTAGTAAGGTCCGCAACATCGGCATCATGGCCCATATTGATGCCGGCAAGACCACCACCACCGAGCGCATCCTGTTCTACACGGGTGTGAACCACAAGATTGGCGAAACGCACGACGGCGCTTCGACCACTGACTGGATGGAACAGGAAAAGGAACGCGGCATCACGATCACGTCGGCCGCCGTGACCTGCTTCTGGGAAAACAACCAGATCAACATCATCGACACCCCCGGCCACGTGGACTTCACTGTTGAGGTTGAGCGCTCCCTGCGCGTCCTCGACGGTGCCGTTGCTGTCTTCGACGGCAAGGAAGGCGTTGAGCCCCAGTCCGAGACCGTGTGGCGCCAGGCTGACAAGTACAACGTCCCGCGTATCTGCTTCGTCAACAAGATGGACAAGCTCGGCGCTGATTTCTACTTCACCGTAGACACCATCGTCAGCCGCCTCGGCGCCAAGCCGCTGGTCATGCAGCTGCCCATCGGTGCCGAGAACGACTTCATCGGCGTCGTGGACCTGCTGTACATGCGCTCCCTGGTGTGGCCCGGCGATGCCAAGGGTGACGTCACCATGGGTGCCAAGTACGAGATCCGCGAGATCCCGGCTGACCTCCAGGAAAAGGCCGAAGAGTACCGCGCAGCGCTCGTTGAGACTGTTGCAGAGTCCTCTGAGGAACTCATGGAGAAGTACCTTGAAGGCGAAGAACTCACCGTAGACGAGCTCAAGGCCGGCATCCGCAAGATGACGATCAACTCCGAGCTCTACCCGATCTTCTGTGGCTCCGCGTTCAAGAACCGTGGCGTCCAGCCGATGCTCGATGCGGTTGTCGACTACCTGCCGAACCCGCTCGACGTCCCGCCGATGGTCGGTCACGACCCCCGCGACGAAGAGAAGGAACTGACCCGCGCACCTTCCGCTGATGAGCCTTTCTCCGCACTGGCCTTCAAGATTGCAGCGCACCCGTTCTTCGGCCAGCTCACCTTCATCCGCGTGTACTCCGGTCACGTGGAAGCAGGCGCCCAGGTGGTCAACTCCACCAAGGGTAAGAAAGAGCGCATCGGCAAGCTGTTCCAGATGCACGCCAACAAGGAGATGCCCGTTGAGGGCGCCACCGCCGGCCACATCTACGCTGCCATCGGCCTCAAGGACACCACCACGGGCGACACCCTGTGCGACTCTGCGAACCAGATCGTGCTTGAGTCCATGAGCTTCCCGGAGCCCGTGATCTCGGTCGCCATCGAGCCGAACACCAAGGGTGACCAGGAGAAGCTCTCCACGGCCATCCAGAAGCTCTCCGCTGAGGACCCCACCTTCCAGGTGTCCCTCAACGAAGACACCGGCCAGACCATCATCGCCGGCATGGGCGAGCTGCACCTGGACATCCTGGTGGACCGCATGCGCCGCGAGTTCAAGGTCGAGGCAAACGTGGGCAAGCCCCAGGTTGCCTACCGCGAAACCATCAAGCGCGCCGTCGAACGCCACGACTACACGCACAAGAAGCAGACCGGTGGTTCGGGCCAGTTCGCAAAGATCCAGATTGCGATCGAACCGCTGGACACTGCCGACGGCGAGCTGTACGAGTTCGAGAACAAGGTCACCGGTGGCCGCGTTCCGCGCGAATACATCCCGTCTGTCGACGCTGGTATCCAGGATGCACTGAACGACGGCGTCCTGGCCGGTTACCCGGTAGTGGGCATCAAGGCCACGCTGGTTGACGGCGCGTACCACGATGTTGACTCCTCGGAAATGGCGTTCAAGATCGCCGGCCGTATGGCTTTCAAGGAAGCCGCACGCAAGGCGAACCCTGTCCTGCTCGAACCGCTGATGGATGTCGAAGTCCGCACCCCTGAGGAATACATGGGTGAAGTCATCGGTGACATCAACTCCCGCCGTGGCCAGATGCAGTCCATGGAAGATGCACAGGGCGTCAAGGTTATCCGTGCGCACGTTCCGCTGTCCGGCATGTTCGGCTACATCGGTGACCTGCGTTCGAAGACCCAGGGCCGTGCTGTGTACTCCATGACGTTCAACAGCTACGCGGAGGTCCCGAAGGCTGTTGCCGACGAGATCATCCAGAAGAGCCGCGGCGAGTAGTCCGTACAGGGCACTTAAAGCGAATACCTCGGCTGCGCAGCCGGAGACGGACAGCGCAGCCGGTGCAGGTGGCCGGGGCCGGCGGGGCCCATCCCGGTCAAGCCGGCTCCAGGCCATCTGCACGAACAGGCTCAGGGGATTAGTATTAGTTCCTGAATCTGCAATTTCACCAATCCAAAGCCCCCAAGTAGACTTGCCTGAGTTTCTGCCGCGAAAAGCGCGGTTGAAGGGCAAGCCATTTGAAATCGTTCTAGGAGGAACCTGTGGCAAAGGCAAAGTTCGAGCGGACTAAGCCGCACGTCAACATCGGCACCATCGGTCACGTTGACCACGGTAAGACGACGCTGACGGCCGCCATTTCCAAGGTGCTGTACGACAAGTACCCGGATCTTAACGAGAAGCGCGACTTCGCGTCTATCGACTCTGCTCCCGAAGAGCGTCAGCGCGGTATTACCATCAACATCTCCCACGTGGAGTACCAGACCGAAAAGCGTCACTACGCACACGTAGACGCCCCGGGTCACGCTGACTACATCAAGAACATGATCACCGGTGCTGCCCAGATGGACGGCGCAATCCTCGTGGTTGCTGCTACCGATGGCCCCATGGCTCAGACCCGCGAGCACGTTCTGCTTGCCCGCCAGGTTGGTGTTCCCTACCTGCTGGTCGCGCTGAACAAGTCCGACATGGTCGATGACGAAGAGCTCCTCGACCTCGTCGAAATGGAAGTTCGTGAGCTGCTCAGCTCGCAGGGCTTCGATGGCGATGAGGCTCCGGTTGTTCGCGTTTCCGGCCTCAAGGCCCTGGAAGGCGACCCGGTTTGGGTCAAGTCCGTTGAGGACCTGATGGCAGCTGTCGACGAGTCCGTTCCGGACCCCGTACGTGACCGCGACAAGCCGGTCCTGATGCCGATTGAAGACGTCTTCCCCATCACCGGCCGTGGCATCGTTGTTACGGGTCGCGCCGAGCGTGGCACCCTC
>Ga0160459_100206_pt1 | contig 31407 bp, 19 predicted proteins | sample HID1973K_E6MG_FD_108208 | JGI IMG/M metagenome (GOLD analysis project Ga0160459, IMG submission 108208) | Enriched mosquito-associated microbial communities from UW Madison campus, WI, USA - HID1973K_E6 MG | ecosystem: Host-associated > Arthropoda: Insects > Digestive system > Unclassified ... | reverse complement strand
GCGAACGTGCGCGGACAATCGGTGGAGCGCTGCTACACGATCTCATCGCCGCCGACACGGCCTTACCTGCTGTCAATCACCGTCAAGCGCGTTCCCGGCGGCGTCATGTCGAACTGGCTGCACGACCACATGAAGCCCGCAAGCCTGCTGCGCGCCTACGGCCCTTCCGGCACGTTCACAGCGACGGCCGCCGGTTCCGCGAAGTCGCTTTATTTGTCGGCGGGTTCGGGCGTGACCCCATTGATGTCGATGACGCGCGCGAGCATCGACCTCGGGCTGGATCGTGACGTCGTCTTCGTTCATAGCGCGCGAACGCCGGCCGATATCGTTTTCAGGAAGGAACTGCGGCGACTCGCCGAGTCGTCTCCGCGCCTTCGCACCTATTTCGTCTGCGAGGGAACCGGCGATGAAGCAGACTGGACAGGACCAACCGGCCGGCTCAGTCTTCAATTGCTGTCCGAGTGGGCGCCCGACTATGCCGAGCGCGAAGTCTTCACATGTGGTCCGGCCGGATACATGAACGCCGTGCGCGCGCTGCTGCGCGAAGGCGGACACGACCCGGCGCGCTATCACCAGGAGAGCTTCGACATCACCACCGGTGTCGCGCCGGAGCCAGCTCACGAAACCGCGCCCGCTGCACAGGAGACCTTCACCGTGAAGCTCGCACGCTCGTCGAGAAGCTTCAGCATGGGCCCCGCTGAAACGGTGCTCTCGGCGGCGAGAAAGGCCGGTGTCTCGATACCATCATCATGCAGCCAGGGTGTCTGCGGCACGTGCAAGACACGGCTGATCGAAGGCACGGTCGATATGAAGCACAACGGCGGCATTCGCGACAGAGAAGTCCAGAAAGGATTCCGGCTGCTCTGCTGCAGCCGGCCGACTTCCGATCTGGTCCTCGAACTCTGACGCATCTTCGAACTCTCCAGGAGCGACAGCATGGCCGGCGACCGCCTGTCCGAAGCGAAGAGCACGGTTGAACAAGGCGGAAAGGAAGCGCTATTGCGCGACGTCCGCGCATACAGGCTCGGGCGAGTGCAGGCGCAATTGCGCGCGCACGACGTCCCGGCGATCCTGCTGTACGACCCCGTCAACATTCGATACGCAACCGACACATCGAACATGCAGGTCTGGGCGGGACGCAATCCGGCGCGATACATCATGGTGTTCGCCGATGGCCGCATCGTCGCCTGGGAGTTTCATAGCAGCGAGCATGTCTGGGAAGGGTTGAATCTCAATGTCGAGTTGCGGCACGCCCTGAGCTGGACCTTCTTCAACGCGGGACATGAAGCCGAACGGCGCGCCGAGGCATGGGCCGCCGAGATCATCGACGTATTTCGAAAGCACGCTCCGGGCGACCAGCGTCTGGCGGTCGATCGGCTCGACCCGTTCGGCAGCGCGTGTCTCGAGAAGCAAGGCATCACGTTGCTGGACGGTCAGGCCTTGATGGAAACGGCGCGGCTGATCAAGTCTCCCGGCGAGCTGGTCCTGATCGGCGAGTCGTTGCGAACCGCCGAGACCGGCATCGCGCGAATGCGACGCGAGTTGCGCCCGGGAATAACCGAGAACGAACTCTGGGCCCATCTTCACTTCGAAAATATCCGGCATGGCGGAGAGTGGATCGAAACGCGGCTGCTCGCTTCCGGAGACCGGACGAATCCGTGGATGCATGAATGCTCATCGCGCGTGCTGAAGGACGGTGATCTCCTCGCGTTCGACACCGACATGGTCGGACCGCACGGCTATTGCTCCGATATCTCGCGCACCTGGCGGGTGGGCGACGGCCGGCCTTCGGACGAACAGCGCAAACTTTATGAATATGCCTACGCGCAGGTCCACTACAACATGGACCTGCTTCGGCCCGGCATGACGTTCCGCGAGTTCTCCGAGAAGGCGTGGAAGATTCCGGACCCGTTCATCAGGAACCGCTACTGCTGCCTCGCGCATGGCATCGGCATGGTCGATGAATATCCCTCGATCGCCCATCACGTCGATTGGGACAGCTCGGGCTATGACGGACGGTTCGAAGCAGGCATGACGGTGTGCGTCGAAAGCTATATCGGCGCTGAGGGCGGAACGCAGGGCGTCAAGCTCGAACAGCAGGTCGTGCTTACCGAGCAAGGTTGCGTCTCGCTCACGGCGTGCGGCTTCGAAACCGACTGGCTGTGAGCCAGTCCTGCCACAGTATGTCTCACGCGATGACACTGTGCCCCGCGTATCCGCGTGCCGACCCGACATGTCGAGTCGGCACGTCTTATGCATTCGACGCACGGCAGCGCCCGGATCACGCATCCGGTCATTCACGCTCGCCTCGTCACGATAACCATGGCATCGGAAAGCGAACTGCAGGACTGGCGCGGCGACGCCCTGAAGATGGAAGCCGCCGTCGCGCATGCCGTCGTCGGTCAGAAGGATACGATCCACCTGATCAACGTCGCTCTGTATGCGCGCGGACACGTCCTGCTCGAAGGCGGCGTGGGCGTAGGCAAGACGACCTTGCTGCGCGCATTCGCGCGGGCGACGGGTGGCGATTTCGAGCGCATCGAAGGCACCATCGACCTGATGCCGGGCGATCTGATCTATCACACCTTCGTCGATGCAGACGGCAAGCCGCGCATCGATCCCGGTCCCTTGCTGCGCCACGGTGAACAACTCACCACCTTCTTCTTCAACGAAATTAACCGTTCGCGGCCGCAGGTTCAATCGCTGCTGCTGCGCGCGATGGCCGAGCGCACCGTGTCCGCATTCGGCCGCGACTATCGCTTTCCGCATCTCACCGTATTCGCCGACCGCAACAAGGTCGAGAAGGACGAGACTTTCGAACTGGCCTCCGCCGCGCGCGACCGCTTCCTGTTCGAACTCAACATGCCGACGCCTTCGAGCGCCGACGTGCGCCGCGCGCTCGTGTTCGACCCGGTTTTCCACGATGCCGACGCGCTCATGCAGGCCGTCCCCGCCGCCGTGATCGATGCCGCGCGCCTGAACGACATCGGCGCGGCGATCCAGCGCGGCGTGAGCCTCAGCCCGAGCATCGAGAAATACGTGCTCGACATCTGGCAGGCGACGGAGACGCCGCAGCGCTTCGGCATCGAGATCGATGGCGTCGACATGGAACGGCTGATTCTCGCGGGCGCGAGCCCTCGCGGCATGAGCGCACTGGTGCGCGCGGTGCGCGCGAACGCCTGGCTCGATGGCCGTCTGCACGCGCTGCCCGAGGACGTGCACGCCGTGCTTTTACCCGCGCTCGGTCATCGCGTGTTCTTCACGCCGGTGTATGAAATGCGCCGGCACGAGATCGCCGAAGCACTCATCGCGACGATGGTGCAGAAGATCGCGGTGCCTTGAATCATGAAAGATCCGGTCGAATTCCACTATCGACTGCCGGGACGCGCGCGCGGCTTCAGGCCCGGTTCGCATCCGGGGACGAGCTTCGGCGCGGGACAGGAATTCGCCATGCACGCGCGCCTGTTCGATCATCCCGATCCCCGCAGGCTGGATCTGCGCGCGAGCCAGCGCTCGGTGCCGCAGCAGTGGCTCGTGCGCCTGCATCTGCAGCGCGTCGCGGTGCCGGTACAGGTGATCGTCGACGTGTCCGCGTCGATGCGCTTCGGCACGGACCGCACGAAGCTCGATCTCGCCGCCGATTTCGTCGAGGCGCTTGGCTATAGCGCATTCCGGGCCGGCGATCAGGTCGGCATGCTCGGGTTCGATCACGAAGCGCGCGAGGACCTTTTCGTGCCGCCCCGGCACGGCCGCGCCGCCGGCGACGAAATGGCGGCGCTGTTGCGCCATTGCGTACCGTCACCCCACACGGCAAATGGCGACGCGGGTCTTGCGCGCACGCTCGACCGTCTTGCGGGCCGTCGCGGGCTGGTCTTTCTGGTATCGGATTTTCATTGGCCGCTTACGCGGCTCGACGCGGCGCTGGACCGCCTCGTCAGCGCCCGCGTGGTGCCGATCGTGATCTGGGACAAGGCCGAAATCGAGCCGCCGGACGCGGGCCGGTTCCTGCCGGTGCGCGACATGGAAACCGGCGGCAAGCGGACGCTCTGGCTGCGGCCGCGCCTCGCGCAACAGTGGCGCGAGAACGTAGCGAGACGGCGAGTCGAACTGAAAACGGCGCTTGGCAGGCGCGGCGCGCATCCGTTCTTCGTCGAAGGCGCGTTCGATGCCGAAGCGCTGTCCCGCCACTTTCTGGAAAGCGCCGCATGAGACGCGGCCGGGCCGTGCGTATGGCCATCGTCGCGATGACTGTCGCGCTGAATGGCCCTTGCCACGCGCAGGATGCCATCGTCGAGCAACCGCGCGCGTTCGGCCACGTTCTCGGCGATGTCCTGACACAACGCGTGCTCCTTCCCATCGATGGCGACGTGCCGATGCCATCGGCGGGACGCGTCGGCGTGTGGCTCGAACGCCGCGCGCCGCGCATCGAGAAGGACGCGCAGGGCCGCGCGTGGATGGTCATCGACTATCAGATCGTCAACGCCGCGCAGACGCTCACGCAAGCCGACCTGCCTGCATTCGAACTCGCGGCGGCCAACGGCGCAACGCTGCATGTGGCCGCGTGGCCGATCAGCGTCGCGCCCCTGACGCCGCGCGCGTCATTCCGCGCGGGCGATCTTCAGCCGCTGAGGCCGGACCGCATCGTCGCGCCGCCGGATCAAGTGGAACCGCGTCGCCGCATGCGGGCGTGGCTCGCGCTCCTCTTCGTCACGCTGGCGGGCTGGGCCGCGTGGGCATCGTGGCGCAGGCGCGAGGACGCGCGACGGCTGCCCTTCGCCCGCGCATGGCAGGCGATTCGCACGCTCGATACACGCGACATCGACGCCAGCGATAAGGCATGGCTCCATCTGCATCGCGCGCTCGACGAAGCCGCCGGTCAGGTCGTTCACGCCACGTCGCTGCACGCGCTGCTCGCGCGCGCGCCGTATCTCGAAGCGCTCCGGTCGCGCGTCGAAGCGTTCTATGCAAGCTCGCAGCAGCGCTTCTTCAATCGCGATGGCGCATCGACGCCGTTCGCTCTGCGCGAGTTCGCGCGAGCGCTGTATCAGGCCGAGAAGAGGCGCTGACGGTCATGCCTGTCGATTTCCTCCGGCCCTGGCTCCTGCTCATGCTGCCGCTCGCGCTTCTACCCTTGCTGCCGAGGCCAGCGGAGGCATTCTCTTATTCGTCGATCGACTGGCTGCCGCGCGATGCCATCGGCGCGGCGATCGAACATGGGCGACGCCTGTGCGCGATGCTGGCGCTGCTCGCCATCGTCTTCGGTCTGGCGGGTCCGGGGCGCTCGCATGTTCAGGTCATGCGCACCGGCACCGCCTCCGAGATCCTGATTCTGATGGACCGCAGCGCGAGCATGGATGGCGTGATGTCGAGGACGCCCGTCGCCGAGCCGCGCGGTCAAACGAAGAACGCCGTGGCGCGCCATGCGCTCGAACGCTTCGTCGCCGGACGGCCGGACGACCGGCTCGCCTTCATGATGTTCGGCATCAGCCCCGTTCTCGCCGTGCCGTTCACGGCGAATCACCGGATCATCGACGCGGCGCTGTCGGGCACGGCGATCGGCCGCGGCACGCCGGACACGCGCCTAGACCGCGGCCTGATCGCCGCAATCCGTCAGTTCGATGGACACAGCTACGCCGGCCGCCGCGCCATCGTACTGGTCTCCGACGGCGGCGCGCATCTCGATGCCGACGCGCGCGCCGCCATCAGCGGCGGCCTGGCGCGCAATGGTGTCGCGCTGTACTTCGTCTATCTGCGAAGCGGCGTGTACAGTCCCGATCTCACGAAGCCCGCTCTCGCCGACGATCAGTCCGAGGAAGCGGAACTGCATCGCTATTTTCAGGGACTTTCGTCGCCTTACCGGCTGTATCAGGCGGAAGACGCGGCAGCGATGGCCACGGCGATGTCGGACATCGACCGGCAGCACAGCGCGGTCGTCACATTCGAGGAGCGCCTGCCACGGCAAGATTGCAGCACGCTGTGCTTCGCACTCGCGCTCTTCGCGTGTGCGGCGCTGCTGGCGCTGCGGCTCGTTCAGGTACGGAGCTGGTCATGAGGCGCGGCGCCGTTCACCTCGCATTCGGCGCAGCAGCGCTCTGCTTCGCCGCGATGGCCGCTTACGACTGGGCGATGCTGCGGCACGCGCAAGCCGTCGCGGCGGCGCTGAACGCAGTCACGGCCAATGGCCCTGCCGCACAGCGTGACGACGCGCCCGAAGTGCGGCTCGCGCGCGCGGTGTCGCTCGCGAAAGCGGGACGGCCGAACGAGGCGCAACGGCTCTTCGATGCGCTCGTCACGCAGCCCGACGATCACGCGATACAAGCCGCAGCGCTGTTCGATCTCGGCAACATGCATCTGCGCGAAGCGGCCGGTGCGGACGGCGCGGGTCCGATCCGTTCGCTGCCGCTGCTCGAGCAAGCCAAGGAGCGCTATCGCGCGGCGCTGCGGTTGATGCCCGACGACTGGGACGCGCGCTACAACCTCGAACGCGCGCTGTGGCTCGCGCCCGAAACGCCCGGCGATCAGGAGGACGCGGAAGTCAAGAAGCGCTCGACGGTGAAACTGCGCGGCGCGCAAAGCGATGATCTGCCATGAGCGCCATCGCTGCGACGCTCGCGTTTCTGAAACGGCGAAACTGGGCCATCGTCGCGGCCGTGCCCCTGCTTGCCGCCGCGGTCTGGATGCCCGATGTGATGTTTCAGCGCAACGTGTACAGCTACATCGTCACGTTCGACATCACGCAAAGCATGGATGTCGAGGATGTCGGCACGGGAAGCACGCCGGTCAGCAGGCTCGACTTCGCGCGCGCGGCCATGCGGGAAGGTCTGGAGCGTTTGCCGTGCGGATCGAAGATTGGCTGGAGCATCTTCACGGGACAGAGCACCTTGCTGCTCGTTCCGCCGATCGAGGTCTGCGCCAATTTCGATGCGCTGCTCGCTTCGCTGGACAGTATCGGCGGCGACATGCGCTGGACCAACTGGAGCCGCGTGGCCGAAGGCGGCGTTTATGCGGCCGTGCGCACGGCGACGAGCATCGGACACGATGCGAGCATTCTGTTCTTCACGGACGGGCAGGAAGCGCCGCCGGTCCTGCCCGGCGATCAGCGCGTGACCGATATCCCGCGCGGCCAGGTGAAGGGCTGGCTGATCGGCGTCGGCGGCGATCAGCCCGCGCCGATTCCGCGCACCGACCGGGACGGCAAGCGCATCGGCTACTGGCGCGCGGATGACGTGATTCAGGTGCCGCCGCAATCGCGCGCGGGCGCGGGCGTCGAAAGCCACGAGGAGCTGTCCGAGTTGCGAGAGCGTTATCTGTCGTCGATCGCGCAGCAAGTTGCGTTCGACTATCGCCGATTGCGCGCGCCGCAAGATCTGGTCGCGGCGATGATGGACGAGCGTTACGCGCACCGCGACCGCGTGCCAACCAGTCTGAACTGGGCACCGGCAGGGCTTGCTCTCGCGCTGCTCGTGTGGCGCTTCCTGCCGACGCCTGCCCGCATACGCTCAAGGCGTTTGCAGCCCGCCGTCCATCAAACGCGTTTGCGTCCATAGCGTGACGTCGCGCTCGCACGGATACTTCGCCGCTTCGGTCTCGTCGAGATCGACGCCCAGCCCCGGCCTGTCGTTCGCGTAGACGAAACCGTTGCGAAACTGCGGCAGCCCGGGGAACACATCGAGCAACGCCTCGCGCGGTCCTTTGAGCTGCTGGATGACGAAGTTCGGCGGCTCCGTGCCCGACCATTCCTGCACGCCGAAATTACGCGACGCGAGATCGATATGAATGTTCGCCGCATGCGCGAGCGGCGACATATCGCCCGGACCATGCCACGCCGTGCGTACGCCGAACTGTTCCGCGAAAATCTGCAGCTTGCGTCCCGCCGTGATGCCGCCGATCTGACTCAGATGCACGCGGATGAAATCGATCAGACGTTCCGTGATCAGAAAACGCCACTCGTACGGATTGTTGAAGAGCTCGCCCTGCGCCAGCGGTGTCGTGGTCTTCTCGCGCAACTGGCGCATCCACTCGCCCTCTTCGAGCGCGATCGCATCTTCGAGAAAGAACAGTTCGTAGGGTTCGAGTTCGCGCGCAAAACGAATCGCTTCGATGGGCTTGAGGCGCTCGTGCACGTCATGACACAACGCGACATCGAAGCCGATCTTGCTGCGGATGCCATCGAACAGTTTGAGCGTTTCGCGGATGTACTTGCGGCTGTCGAGATAGATACCGTCCGCCGCGCCTTCGGGCGCATGGGACGGCGCGCGGCCGAACGCGCCGCCGCCATAACCGCCGCTCTGACAGCGGATATGCGTGATGCCCTGCTCACGATAGCGCTGGATGTTCTCGCACAGTTCGTTCAGATCGCGGCCATCGGCATGACGATAGATCGGCACGCCTTCGCGCACCTTGCCGCCGAACAACTGATACAGCGGCATGCTCGCCTGCTTGCCCTTGATATCCCACAACGCCATATCGACGCCTGAAATGGCGTTGTTTTCAATCGGGCCATTGCGCCAGTACGCGTTCTGATGCATCAGCTGCCACAGCTCTTCGATCGCTTCGGCATCGCGTCCGATGAGCAAAGGCCGCAAGTATTCCTCGATCAGACACTTGACCGCGAGATGACGGTAAGCGAACGTCGCGCAGCCGAGCCCATACAAACCGGGCTGATTCGTCTCGACCCTGACGACGATGAGATTTATGCCTTCCGGCGCGGTCAGAATGACCTTGACGTCGGTGATGAGCGTTGCCATTGCGTTAATCCACGAGAGCGGAAGACACGGCGTCGGACTTCGTGCCCGCGCCTCCCCTGGGTGTCGAGCGCTGGCCCGACTGCGCGGGCACCAGCATCATGAGGACGACCGCCGCGAGCAACGCCGCAGCCATGAACACGTAGGATGCCGAAGGACTTCCCGTCGCGCCATTCAGATAACCGACGAGCCACGCGCCGAGGAACGCGCCGAGCGCGCCACATGCGTTGATCAGACCGATCGCGCCGCCCAGCACGTTGCTCGGAATCAGTTCGGGCACGAGCGCGAAGAACGGTCCGTACGGCGCATACATCGTCGCGCCCGCGATCACGAGCAAGCCGAACGACAGCCAGAAATTCGAGCTTCCGACGAGATAGGACCCGACGAACGCGATCATGCCGACCAACAGCAGGGGCCACACGAAGAGCTTGCGATTGTGCGTCTTGTCCGACAGATACGACGCGATCAGCATCAGCACGATGGCCGCGAGATACGGCACGGCGGAGAGCCAGCCGACCGATACGATATCGATCGTCTTCGACGCCGACTTCAGAATCGACGGCAGCCACATGATGAAACCGTACACGCCGATGCTCCACAACGCGTGAATCGCGCAGCACTTGAGCACGATCGACGAACGGAACGCCGATTTGTAGTCGCGCACCGGCGCGATATGCGCCTGCTCGGACTTGAGGATCGCGTCGAAATCGGCTTTCTCCTTGTCGCTCATCCACGGCGCGTCGGCCGGACGATCCTTCACCGTGAACCACCACACGATGGCCCACAAAACCGCAGGCACGCCTTCGATCACGAACATCTCGCGCCAGCCGAAGTTGCGCACGAGATAGCCGGACACGATCGACATCCACAGCACCGTCACCGGATTGCCGAGAATCAGGAACGTGTTGGCGCGCGAGCGTTCGGTGCGCGTGAACCATCGGCTGATGTACATGAGCATCGACGGCATCACCGCCGCCTCGACGATGCCGAGCACGAAACGCAGCGTCATCAGCATCGGAATGTTGCTGACCATGCCGGTTGCGGCGGCACACACGCCCCACAGGATCAGGCTCGCGAAGATCAGCTTCTTCACACTGTTCTTCTGCGCGTAGATCGCGCCTGGCACCTGAAACAGGCAGTAGCCGAGGAAGAACAGCGAGCCGATCAGCGATGAAGTCGCGGGCGTGATGCCCAGGTCCCTGTCGATGCCCGCCGCCGCCGCGAAGCCGTAGTTCGCGCGATCCAGATAAGCGAGGCTGTACGTGATGAAGATGATCGGCATGAGATGCCACCATCTTTGCGGCGCTATCGTCTTTAAGTTATCCATAATGTCTCCGATGTCAAAGGACGGCGAGCCAGCCGCCATCGACGTAAATGATCTGTCCGTTCACATAGCTCGATGCGGGCGACGCGAGATACACCGCCGTGCCGACGAGCTCTTCGGGCTTGCCCCAGCGTTGCGACGGGTTGCTGCTCTTCACCCATGCGTCGAAGCTCGCGTTATCGACGAGCGCCTGATTCATGTCGGTGAGGATGTAGCCGGGGCCGATCGCGTTAGCCTGAATGTCGAACGGCGCCCATTCGGCGCTCATCGCGCGCGTGAGCATCTTGATGCCGCCCTTCGCGGCCGTGTAAGGCGCGACGGTGGCGCGCGCGCCTTCGCTTGTCAGCGAGCCGATGTTGATGATCTTGCCACCGCGCTTGCGCTCGATCATGCGCCGCGCCGCCTCCTTCGCGACGATGAACGCGCTCGTCAGATTGGTATCGATCACGCGTTGCCAGTCGGCGAGCGCGAGTTCGATCATCGGCTTGCGGAACTGGATGCCCGCGTTGTTCACGACGATGTCCACTTCGATGCCCTCCGCGTCCCATGCCGCGAAGGCGGCGGCGACGGACGATTCATCGGTCACGTCGAAGGCCCGGCCGCGCGCATCGAAGCCTTGCGCCTGCAGGCGGCTCACCGCGACGTCGACGGTATCGGCCTTCGTGCCGTTGACGATGACGCGCGCACCCGCCGCCGCGAGCCCTTCCACGAGTGCGTAGCCGATGCCGCGCGCCGAGCCCGTGACGAGCGCCGTGCGGCCATTGAGATCGAACAACTTGTTCATGCGTGTTTCCCTGATCAGATACATTCAAAAACGCGGACGCGAGCGCGCCCGCGCGGCCTCTTTCAAGGCTGCGGTCCTTCAATTGCGTATCGGAGACGCGCTGCTACAGAGGCTTGTCGTTTGCGGTGCGGTTGAGCATCGCGCGATCGTCGAAGTCCTTTTCCGCGCGTTCGATCAGCGTGAGCACGGCCTGCTCGGCAGCGGGCGCATCGCCTTGCTCGATGGCGATGCACAACGCTTCGTGCATCGGCAGCGAGCGCGCCGGGCCGCCCTCGATCTCCGAGCTCAACTCGAAGCTCGTGCGCAGGATCGCGGAGAGCGCGTTTTGCATCTGCTGAACGAACTGGTTGTGGCACGCGGTGAGGATCGCGCCGTGAAACGCGAGATCCGCGGGCACGTATTCGCCCTGCCCCGCGACGGCGCGCTCCATCGCCCTGAACGCGCGACGCACCGCGACGCGGTCTTCCGGTGTCGCGCGCTTTGCCGCGAGCTTGGCGGCGTTCGGCTCGATGATCGTGCGCAATTCCATCAGGTCGCGGATGAGATCGGCGTCGACCGTGCCGGCGCGCGCGCGCCATGTGATGACGTCGGGATCGAACAACTGCCAGCTCGAGCGCGGCAGCACGATCGTGCCGTGACGTCGTCTCACCTGGAGCATGCCCTTCGCGGACAGCGACTTCATCGTCTCGCGAATCGTGATGCGGCTTACCCGCATCAGTTCTGCGAGTTCGTCTTCGGCGGGCAGAATCTCGCCCGGCACGAATTTGCCCGCGCAGATCTGCTCGCCCATCTGGTTCAGCACTTGCCGGTGCAAGGTCGGCATCGGATTTCCTTCTAGATCATACGTATGATGTTGAAGGTATCAGAGCACGGTGCATCGGAACAATCAGGGTTGACCCTGCTGTCTGCGCAGATACATGCGGCGATAGAGCATCGTCCAGACCGTCAGTCCGCCGTAGCAGGCGTATCCGATCCAGTTCGAATCACGTCCGGCGTGTTCGATGTCGATCGAATTGACCACCCACAGTCGCAACGCGTTCTCGCTCACGAGGCCGATGCCCCAGACGGCCGTCATGAGCCGAATCGATCGCACGAGTTGCGGGCGGTTTTGCCACATCGCGTCGAATTCGCGTTCGCGGCCCTGACGCTCGCGCGAGAGCGTCGAGCGCGCAAGGTAAAACACGAGCGGCCGGCGTAACAGGAGCGAAAGCAGAAACAACACGCCGATGGTGCCGCTGACCAGTGGCGCACGCGATTGCAGAAGCCAGTTCGCGGGTTTCAGCGCAAGCACGCAGGTGGAGATCAGAATGCCGGCCAGTACGATCGCGCTCAGTGCATCGAAATGGGAAAAACGGGCAAGGTCGACGCAAAGCCAGATACACAGCGGCACGGCTGAAGCCAGGAGCGCGCCTTCTGTGCCGAGACCCGGCAGTGCGAGGCGATAAGCGACCCAAGGCAGGATCACATTGACGAGGAACGCAAGCGCGTAGCGCACTGAAACGGCTCCGTGGCGGTTGTCACCGTGAATCGTCGCAGCGTCGGACCGGTTTCGCGCAGACCTGACGCCTGTCGAATAATATGGTGAAGGTCCGTGATAAAGCCACTGACATCATGATCAAAGCCGAAGACCGACTGGCGCGCTTTTATGCGCTCTCCGACGGAATCTTTGCCGTCATCATCACCGTCATGGTGCTGGCATTCAAACCGCCGACGGGTCACGATTTGCGCGCGTTGCTGAGCCTATGGCCGGATCTCGTCAGCTATGCGGTGAGTTATGCATTTGTCGCCGTGGTCTGGTTGAACCATCACGCTGTGCTCCGGCACGCTCAGCATCTGACCGGCACGTTGGCACTGGCCAATTTCGCCAACCTGTTCGCGATATCTTTCATTCCATTTACCACGGCCTGGCTCGCTGAAAGCGAAATGGCCACCTTTCCGCTCACGCTCTATGCGCTCGTGTTTCTTCTGGTGCAGGGCACCTATATGGTCCTGATGTGGGAAAGCTATTCCCATCATCGAGAGAACAGAGCTGACGTTTATCCCCGAAGGTGGCAGTGGTTCAGGGCGTGGATCATGCTGACGGTATTCTTCATATCCGCTTTGGTCGTGATCATGCCGCCGCTCTTTCGGCTCGGATTGCTCGCTTCCTTTCTTATTCTGTATTGCCGTCCTGATCCGTTCCTGCGCAATCGTCCAGCACGCTAAACCTTCTGCTTATCCCCGCGATAGACAATCTCGACATTCTCCGGCGATGGCGTCAGCAGCAGCAATCCCACGAACACGATAACCGGCGTAAGGAACAGGCTCAGAAGAAAGCTGCCGAGATAACCGATATGCGTGCGCCGGCCACGATAAGCGACGAGCAGGCAAAGCACGACATAAACGAAGGTTGGAATGACGATCATGATGGCGCCTCCCGAAATCGAATCAAGGTTTCTTCACGCCGGGGCTGGCGGCCTGAGAAAGATTCCTGTCATTGCCTGAACCCGTGCTGCCGCCACTGTTTTCAGCACCCGAACTTCCATCGCCCGCGTTGGGGAAAAGCTTCGGAAGCTCATGCCATTGCGGAAGCTGATGCGACTGCGGGTCCACTGGCTTGGGAGTAGGCAGATCCGGCTGTTTGGCAATATCGCTCCCAAGAATCAACGGGAGCTGATCCTTCCCGCCGCCCACGACGACGATCTTCGAGTTACTGGAATTGGACAACTGCACGGTCGCTTCGATGCCTCGCCATGTCAGCAATTGAGGCGTCAGCGAATTGGCGACGATGGAATAGAAAGTCTGAATGCCGATAGCTTCGATCCTCTTGCGCTCCGCTTCATCTTTCGCCTGCGCGATCAGGAACTGATAGGCCTGCGCATTCTGCTCTTCCGTGAGCTTTCGGTTGATCGAGTCGTTCACGGTTGTCGGCAGATCGAGATCGCGCACGACAACGCGCTCGAAAAAAATGAGCCCTGCCGCAGCCGGCGACCCGTGCATCTTTTCGAGTATGCGGCCTTCCAGTTCTTCGACGTTGATGCGATACAGATCATGCGGATCGCTCTTGCCGATGATATCGCGCACGGCGCCGAGCGAAATCGGCCGCACCACACGGTCGACATATTCATAGCCGACTTCCTGATGCAGCTTTCCCGCGTTATCCGGCACCGGGCGATACAGAACCGAAATCTCGACCTGGACGCTGAGTCCGTCCCGGGCGAGCGCGTGGACGCTTTCGTCGAGCGTCTTGGTCCTGACTTCGTAGGTATAGATCCGATCAAACGGCCATTTGACGTTGAGCCCTTCGTGATAGACGAAGTTCGTCTCGGTACCGTGTCTGAGCAAGCGATACAGCACGCCGACGTGCCCCGCCGGAATGATGATGAACACAAAGGGAATCAGCGCGAGCACGATGACGCCGACGATCAGCGACACCGCAATGAACTTTTCGCTGCGGCTCATCCGATACCGGACGTGCCTGACTACGCGATGCTTTTGAGGTTCGGAAGCATCGTCATCGACTGGATCCGCTGTGCTCATCTGGCATCAACTCGTGCGGAGAACGAAGAATTCGGATAAATTGGCGGCGCAAGAAGTGTTTGCATAGTAACATCGAGCGCAAGATCGGACGACACCCCCGGATAGAAATGCTCGCTCCCGCATCTGCTTCCATCCCCTCCATAGACGCCTCGGCAACGCCCGCGCAATTGCGGCGTTTCTTCTACGCGGCCTATTGCGACACGCCCACGCCATTGCGATGGCTGAGCGCGATTCGCCCGTATGTCTGCCCTTACGACAAGCTGCTGCAATTCGTCCGCGACGGCGCCGATATGCTCGACGTCGGCTGCGGCGCGGGCTCCCTGCTTGCGGTGCTCGCCGCGACGAAGAAGATCCGGCGCGGCGTGGGTTGCGACGTCATGGCGCCGCCGCTGGAATCGGCGCGCGCCGCCGCGCAGCGGCTCGGCGCACAGGACATGCTGACGTTCGAACATATCCGGTCCGTCGCCCACGCGCCCGAAGGGCCGTTCGATATCGTCGCGATGATCGATGTCCTGCATCACGTTCCGCCGCCGGACAGGCGCGATGTATTTGCAGCCGCCGTCCATCGTGTCAGGCCAGGCGGCATCTTTCTGTACAAGGACATGACCGCGCGCCCGGGCGGGCGACGCCTCGCTCATAACATCGACGATTACGTATTTACGCGCGAGTGGGTGGAGCAGGTCCCCGAAGGCGCTGTGGAAGCCTGGGCGCGCGATCACCAGCTCGCTCTCGTGCATGATGAGTTCATTCCCCGCCTGATCTATGGGCACGAGCTTCGGGTCTTCCAGCGACTCGAGCATTGAAACGAGCGTACGAACTCCTTCAGACGCGCGTATGGATTGCTTCGAGCGCATCTGAAGGAAAAATGCTCAGTGATGCTTGTGGTGTTTCCGGCAGTGAATCAGGCGGGCTTCATTCCACCGGCGGACGTGCCGCCTCTGCTCTCGCCTTGCGGGTTTCCTTGGCCTTGTCGACCAGATCGCTGACGTGATTCCACAAGTATTTGTCGGTCACCGATTTCGAGTAGGAATCGGCCGCCGCGAGCAGCAGACCCACCGGCCCGAACAGCATCTTGATGCCGATGCCAGCGGCGACATGCGCGGCCCCGTTGACGACGTTTCCGTCCATCAAGAGACTCGCGCCGGGAACGAATGCTTCACCCACGAGCTTGACGCCATTGGTGGCCGGACTCGTGCTGCGGACCACAGCGGGCGTGTCGCTTGTAATTTTTTCCGTATGAGGAGTTTCGGCGACTGCAATGTTGTCTTTCATGTCATTACCCTCAGGGAAACTTAATTGACAACTTCAATCACACTAGAACAATATACGCAGAAATTCTGGTGACTACCAGTAAAAAGGTGGTGTCGCATGGTCGTCATGATCCCTGGTGGAAATGATCGCATAAAGGCATCGCAAATGTGTGACACGGCAACCGGAGCCGCGTCGTGATGCGCCGGCACATGCTTCTTTCGGCGTATGTGCTTACTCCGGGCAGCCACTTCGGCGCAATGTGGCGCCATCCCTTTAGCGAAACCGATTTCTGCGATCGCGAACTCTACGAAAACCTCGCTCGCAGCCTCGATCGCTACGGCTACGACTATGCTTTCGTGCCGGAGTCGCTCGCCGTTCCAATGGGCGATGACGGCGTCTGGCAAACGATGACGAGCCGTGGCGCGAGCGGCGCGCTCCGTCACGATCCCGCGCTGCTCGTTTCACCGATGATCGGCGTAACACGGCGGCTCAGGTTCACGGTCACGCTGTCGACCACCTTCATGGAGCCGTATCATCTCGCCAGAACGCTTAGTACACTGAATCATTTCAGTCATGGCCGCATGGCATGGAATATCGTGACTTCGGCGGGAGCGAGCAATGCCATCAACTTCGCGCATCTGACATCGCTCGATCACAGCGATCTGTATGAGCGCGCCGAAGAAGTGCTGACGGTCTGTAACGACCTCTGGTCTTCGTGGGATGAAGGCGCGCTCGTCGCCGACAAGAAATCGGGCGTCTATGCCCGCGCCGACAAGATCCGTCAGATCGATCACAAAGGCCGTCACTTCGACATACGCGGCCCGTTGACCTTGCCTTATCGGGAAAATCCGACGCTGATGGCCGCCGGCGTGTCGCCCCGAGGCCGGGACTTCGCGGCGCGCTGGGCGGAAGTCATCTTCGCCATCCAGAACGAGCCCGCCGCCATGCGCGAGTTGCGTGACGACGTCCGGGCGCGCGCCGCGCGCATGGGCCGTTCGCCGCAGGACATCCGCCTGATGGCCGCGGTGCAGCCCGTGATCGGCGAAACGCGCGATATCGCCGAGGCTCGCGCCGCGCATCTCGACACGCTCGTCGCGCCGGACGCGGCGAGAAGCTATCTGGCCGCGATGCTGGGCCTCGATCTGTCAGACGTGTCCGGCGATGCGCCGCTGCAGCCGATTCTCGAAAGCCAGCACAGGCGGCCCGCGGTCGACGCAGGCGGCACGCTGGCGTGGCTCGCGAAGCTGCTCGACACGAGACCGGATGTCAGCGTCGACGAGGCCGCCATCGCACTGTCGGGCAGCACGGGCACGCCGCGTCTCGTCGGCACGGCGGTTGACATCGCCGATCAACTGCAAGCCTTGTTCGAAGACTGCTGCGACGGCTTCGTCATCACGCCGACGCATTTCCCCGGCACCTTCGAGGAATTTGGCCGCGCCGTCATTCCCGAGTTGCGCGCGCGCGGACTCGTAGCCAGTCATCATCAGGATCACTGACGGAATGGACGCATTGACCGATCAGATCGGAGGCGGCCACGACGCTGCGCGCTGGTCCGCCGACGGCTTGGCCACGCTGACCGTGTGCGACCTGCTGGAGCGGCAGGCCGCGCGCACGCCGACCGCCCCGGCGCTGGTGCAAGGCGCCCGGCAGATGACCTATGCCGAACTGAACGTGCGTGCTAACCGGCTCGCCGATCAGCTCATGTCGCGCGGACTCGGGCCGGGCGACATCGTCGCGATCGCGCTGCCGCGTTCGTTCGACCTGGTGATGGCCATTCTCGGCGTGCTCGGAAGCGGCGCGGCCTATCTGCCGCTCGATCCCGCGTATCCCGCCGAGCGGCTCGCCTTCATGTCCCGCGACGCGCGGCCGTCGTGCGTGCTGACCAGCACCGCGCTCGCCGCCGAACTGGCCGATGCCGTGCAGGACATACCGATACTGCATCTGGTCGACCTGCCCGGCAACGAACAGTGCGCCGAAGGGGAAACCGCTGTTCGCGGCGGCGCGCGTGCGCGGTCGCTCGATGCGGCCTACGTCATCTACACATCGGGTTCCACGGGCAGGCCCAAGGGTGTGGTCGGCCTGCACGCCGGTCTGGTGAACCGCCTGTGCTGGATTGCCGCGACGTATCCGTTCGCGCCCGGCGAGACGGTGCTCGCCAAGAGTTCGATGAGCTTTATCGACGGCGCCACGGAACTCCTCGCGCCGCTGATCGCCGGCGCGACCGTCGCGCTTGCCGATGCGCAGGTCGCCCGCGACCCGGCGCTGCTGGCAGCCGAGATCGCGCGTCTGGGCATCGGGCGCATCACGATCGTGCCGAGCCTGCTCGCCGCCCTTCTCGATCAGCCCGATCACGCCGCGCTGAACCAGTGCCCGCTCTGGATATGCAGCGGCGAGCCGCTGCCGCCCGCGTTGGCCGCGCGCTTCGCGGCGCGCGTGCCGGATGCGTGTCTGGTGAATTTCTACGGCTCGTCGGAAGCGAGCGGCGACAGCCTGCACGCCGTTGCCACGATGCAGAACGGCGCGCCGATCGGCCACGCGCTCTGGAACACCTCGGCTTACGTGCTCGACGAAAGCCTGCGGCCCTGCCCCGACGGCGAGCCCGGCGAACTCTACCTCGCCGGCGCGGGACTGGCGCGAGGCTATCTCGGACAACCCGGCCTGACGGCGGAGCGTTTTCTCGCCGATCCACACGGTCCGCCCGGCTCGCGGATGTATCGCACGGGTGATCGCGCGCGGCGGCGCGGCGACGGCGAGATCGACTATCTCGGCCGCGCGGACAGGCAAGTCAAGATTCGCGGGTTCCGGGTCGAGCCCGGCGAGATCGAGGCGGCGCTGCTCGCGCACAGGCAGGTTGCGGCGGCGGCCGTCGCCTTGCAGGAGAATGAGCGGCTCGTTGCTTATGTCGTGCCCGCGTCCGGATATGAAGAAGCCACCGTGCGCGACGCGCTGGCGCGACGGATGCCGGATTACATGGTGCCGTCGTCCTTCGTTGCGCTGCCGGCGCTGCCGCTGCTTCCCAATGGCAAGCTCGATCGCGCCGCCTTGCCCAAAACGCAGCGCGATACTGCTGGACGCACCGCAGGCCGGACGCCCGTCGAGATCGAACTTGCGCGCCTGTTCGCCGACGTATTGCGGCTGGACGCCGTAGGCATCCACGATGATTTCTTCGCATCCGGCGGCCATTCGCTGATTGCCGCTCAGTTGGCGAACCGGATCCGCGCCGTACTGAAAGTCGATGCGAGCGTCAGCGATGTATTCAGCGCGCCGACCGTCGAGCGGCTCGCGGCATTGCTCGCAGGCGGCGGCGCACGTCGCCCGCGCTTGTCGGCGGCGGGCTCGGGCGCGCACGCTTGCGTGTCGGCGGGTCAGCAGGGACTGTGGTTTCTCGCGCGGCTGGGACACGGCGACGCCGCCTACAACCTGCCCTACGCCTTCGATCTGAGGGGACCGTGCGACTTGCACGCGCTGCGCCTCGCGCTGCTCGACATCGTCACCCGTCACGAGAGCCTGCGCACGCTCTTTCGCGATGCGGAGCATGGCGTGGTCCCGCATCTCCTGCCTGCCGATGAATTCGATGACCTGCTCGCCGTCACCGACTCGACGCCCGCCGAACTCGATCGCCATATCGCCGCCGAAGCCGGCACGCCATTCGACCTGGCAAGCCAGATACCCTTCAGGGCGCGCGTGCTGCGCTGGGCGCACGATCGCGCCGTGCTGGTGTTCAGTTTCCATCACATCGCGTTCGATGGCGCGTCGCTTGAGCCCTTTCTGCGCGACCTGTCGACGGCCTATGCGGCGCGGCGCGAAGGCGCGCAACCGGACTGGACGCCGCTGCCGGTGCAGTACGCCGATTTCGCGCAGTGGCAGCGCACGCTGCTCGGCCCGTCCGATGAAACCGGCAGTCTCGCGCACCGGCAACTCGCCTACTGGCGCGATGCGCTGACCGACCTGCCGGATGAATTGCCGCTGCCGCGCGTACGCGCACGACCCACCGACGGATCAGGCCGTGCCGAGCGCATCGCGTTTCGCATCGATCCGGGCTTGCATCGCCGCGCGGCGCACTTTGCGCAGGCTCACCACGCCACGCTCTTCATGGTCTTGCAGAGCGCGCTGGTTGCCGTGTTGCGGCGCTTCGGCGCTGGCGCGGACGTGTTCATCGGCACGCCGGGCGAGGGGCGCTTCGACGAGCAACTCAAGGACGTCATCGGCTATTTCGTGAACAGTCTGGTGCTGCGCGTCGATGCCAGTGGTCATCCCACCTTCCGCGAGCTGCTCGCGCGCGTGCGCGCAGCCGATCTCGCCGCCTACGCCCATCAGGAAGTGCCGTTTTCGAGCATCGTGGAGACGCTCAACCCCGAGCGCAGCGTCGCGCGCCATCCGCTGTTTCAGGTTGCGCTGACGCTCGAATACGGCGCTGACGCGCCACTCGCGCTGCCAGGCGTGAGCGTGCTTCCGCGAGCCATCGGCAACACGGCGGCGAAGTTCGATCTCGCGTTCGAATTCGTCGCCCACCCCAGCGGCGACGACGCTTACGGCGTCATCGAAGGCAGTCTCGAATTCGCTGCCGAGCTGTTCGATCCGGCGACGGCGCGCCGCATGGCGTCCGCGTTTCAGCGTCTGCTCGATCAGGCCATCGCCGATCCCGACGCGAGCATCGGCCGACATGCCGTGCTCGCCGCCGATGAACGCGCGGCGACGCTCGCGTTCGGCGTGCCGTCGCCGCAGCGTCGACGGGACGCGCAGTCGATCCCGCAACGGTTCGCGCAGATCGTCGAGCGGCAGCCCGACGCCATCGCCCTGCGTAGCGGCGGCAGCGGCGGGCGCGCGCTGACGTATCGCGAACTCGACCGGATGTCGAACCGGCTGGCGCATCGGCTGCGCGCGCGTGGCGTCGCGCACGAGACGCGCGTCGCGGTCGACATGGCGCGCTCGCTGGAACTGATCGTCGCGACGCTGGCCATTCTGAAGGCGGGCGGATGCTATCTGCCGCTTTATCGCGGCCAGCCGCCGGAGCGCCGCCAGCGCATGCTGGACGACACGCACACGGCACTGGTCCTGCACGACGCCGGTTTCAGCGCCGTCGATTGGCCCGTGGCCGCGCTGCATATCGATTCCGCGATGCTCGATGAAGGCGACGACCGTCCCCTCGATATCGACATCGCGCCGCAGTCGCTCGTCAACATCATGTACACGTCCGGTTCGTCCGGGCAGCCGAAGGGCATCGAACTGACGCACGGCGGTCTCGTCGACATGGCGATGGATCTGCTGGACTTCCCGCCGCAACGCGTGCTGTTCCAGTCCTCCTACGCGTTCGATGCCAGCAGCTACGAAATCTGGAGCGCCCTGTTGCGCGGCGACGAGCTGGTCGTGGCCACGTGCGAGCAGTTGACGCCCGCCGACCTGCGCCGCGAAATCACCACGCACGGCGCCGGCAATCTTCTCCTGACGACGAGCCTCTTCAATCTTCTGGTCACGGAAGATCTGGAATGCCTCGGCGGACTGCGCACGATCCTGACCGGCGGCGACACGGCGTCGGTCGCGAGCTTTCAGCGCGTGCTGCGGCGTTTCCCGAACATAACGCTCCTGAACTGCTATGGCCCGACCGAGACCAGCGTGTTCGTCACGAGTTTTCGGGCAAGGCCGGACCGGCGGCTGCGGCATCCGGTCCCGATCGGCGCGCCGCGCGCATCGGCGCGGATTCATGTGCTCGATGACTTCCTGAACGTCTGCCCGATCGGCGTCGCGGGCGATCTGTACATCGCAGGCGATGTCCTCGCGCGCGGTTATGTCGGTCTGACGGGCATCACGGCGGAACGCTTCGTCGCCGATCCTTACGGCGCGCCCGGCGCGCGCATGTACCGCACGGGCGATCTCGCGCGCTGGAACGAAGCGGGAGAACTTGAGTTCGCGGGCCGCGCCGATCAGCAGGTGAAAGTGCGAGGACTGCGCGTCGAGCCGGGTGAAATCGAAACCGCGCTGTCCGAGCAGCCTTCGATCCGGGCCTGCGCAGTGCTGGCGCAGCAGGACGGCGCGGCCAGCCGCCTGATCGCTTATGTCGTCGCGGACGGGCATTACGACGAAAGCCGCGTGCGCGCGGCGCTCCGCCAGCGTCTGCCCGACTACATGATGCCGGTCGGCTTCGTCAGGCTCGACAGGCTGCCGATCACGCGCAACGGCAAGCTCGACCGCAAGGCGTTGCCCGCGTTCCAGGCGCGGCCGTCCGCGACGCGCCAGCCCGCGAGCCCACGCGAAGCGACGCTGACGAAGCTGTTCGCCGAAGTGCTCGGCCTCGCATCGGTCGGCGCGGACGATGGCTTCTTCGCGCTGGGCGGCGACAGCATTCTGTCGATCCAGCTGGTCAGCCGCGCGCGCAAGGCGGGGCTGGTGCTGACGCCAGCCGACGTCTTTCGCGAAAAGACCCCGGCAGCGCTCGCCGTCGTCGCGCGCAATCCAGACGCCGAGCCACAGCCCGCCGACGCTTCGTGGCCGGGCGTGCCTGCGGCGGTCGCCGCGGCGCTGCGAGCCGAAATTCCCGCCGCGACGGAGATTCTGCCGCTCGCGCCATTGCAGGAAGGCCTGTTGTTCCACGCGATGTTCGATGCCTCCGGCCCCGACCCGTACATCGTGCAACTGGTGCTCGACTTCGACGGCAAGCTGGACCGGGACAGGCTGCGCGCCGCTATCGACCGGCTGGTCGAGCGGCACGAAGCGTTGCGGGTCAGTTTCCATGCCGTCGACGGGCGTGTCGTGCAGGCGTTGCACAGTGCCGTCTCCACACCGTGGCGCGACGTCGATCGACATGAAGCGCTCGCGGACTGGCTTGCGCAAGACCGCGAACGGCGCTTCGATCTGACTGCCGCGCCGTTGCAGCGCGCCGCCTTGCTGCGGCTGGGCGACGGCCGCCATCGGCTGGTGCTGAGCCTGCACCATCTTTTGATCGATGGCTGGTCGATGCCCGTCATGGTGTCGGAACTGATGCAGGCATACGCGGGCGGGCCGCTCGGCGTCGCGCCGCCGTTGCGCGATCAGTTCGTGTGGCTGGCGAAGCAGGATCGCGACAGCGCGCGCAAGGCATGGCACGCGGCGTTGGCCGGGCTGGACGGCCCCACGCGTCTCGTCGCGAGCGCCGATCCCGGCCTGCATGCCGCGCGGCAGCAGTCCGTCACCGGCACACTGGATGCGGACACGACGCTGTGCCTGCAAGACTGCGCGCGTTATCTCGGCCTGACGCTGGCGACTTTCGCGCAAGGCGCGTGGGCGATCCTGCTCGGCCACCGGACCGCGCGGGACGATGTCGTTTTCGGCGTCACGGCGGCCGGACGGCCGGCCGAGCTCCAGGATGTCGAGCGGCGCGTCGGCCTGTTCATCAACACGCTGCCGTTGCGTGCGACACTGCGCGCCGACGAAACCATCGCGCAGTTGCTCGAACGCATCCAGCGCGACCAGTCGGCGCTGCTGCCGCATCAGCATGTCGGATTGACGGAGGTTCAGGCGCTCGTCGGGCACGGCGAACTGTTCGACACGCTGATGGTGTTCGAGAACTATCCTGCCGCGCCGACGCAAGGCGAGATCGACGGCGTCGCGCTGACGGGCATGACCATCAACGACACGACGCACTATCCAGTAAGTGTGATGGTCACGCCGGGACGCGAACTGGAGGTGCGGATCGATCATCGCGCGGAGCTGGTTTCCGGCGACGACGCGCGGCGGCTGCTCGCCACGCTCATGCAGATTCTGCGGACGATGGCCACGCAGCCTGACAGTCTGGTTGGACGCATCGATCTGCTGTCGCGCGACGAACACGATGAACTCCGCCACTGGAATGCGACCGCGCATCCCGTCGCCGAAGCCGATGTCGCGACGCTCTTCAGCGCGCAAGCTGCGCGCACGCCGGACGCCATCGCGGTGATGCAGGGCGGCGAGCGGCTGACTTACCGCGAACTCGAAGCGCGCTCGAACGCGCTGGCGCATTGGCTCGTGGAGCATGGCATCGGCCCGGAGCGCATCGTCGCCCTGACCATGCAGCGCACGCCCGACATGGTGGTCGCGATGCTCGGCGTGCTCAAGAGCGGCGGCGCGTATCTGCCGGTCGATCCGCACTATCCGCAGGCGCGCATCGACGCGATGCTCGCCGATGCGCGGCCCGCGCGCACGCTCGCGGCCTTGCCATCGCCCGCGAACTGGCCGACCGGCGCGCCGTCGCGCGTTGTCGCGCCCGGCCATCCGGCGTATGTCGTCTATACGTCGGGCTCCAGCGGCAGGCCGAAGGGCGTCGTGGTGACGCGCGCCGGCATCGCGAGTCTGGTCGGCGCGCAGGCCGCGCGCTTCGGCATCACGGCGGCATCGCGCGTGCTGCAGTTCGCGTCGCTTTCGTTCGATGCCGCCGTGTCCGAAGTGCTCGTCACGCTGCTGCGCGGCGCGCGGCTCGTGCTGGCCGATCCGACGTTGATGTCTGCGGAACGGCTCGCCGGGCTGATCCGCGAGCAGGAAATCACCTGCGTGACGTTGCCGCCCGCGCTGCTCGCGGCGATGGACCCCGCCACGATTCCCGCCGCGTGCACGATCGTCACGGCGGGCGAAGCCATCACGCCCGACACGGCCGGACGATGGTCGAACGGGCGGCGCCTCATCAACGCATACGGACCGACCGAAGTCACCGTCTGCGCGACCATGAGCGACGACCTCGCCGGCCCGGTCGCGCCGCCGATCGGACGGCCCGTCTGGAACAGCCAGATTCATGTGCTCGATGCCTGCCTGCGACCGTGCGGCGCGGGCGTGACCGGTGAAATCCACGTCGCCGGCGCGGGGCTGGCGCGTGGCTATCTTGGGCGGCCCGATCTGACGGCCGAGCGCTTCGTCGCCAATCCGTTCGGCGCTGCCGGCACGCGGCTGTACCGCACCGGCGATCTCGCGCGCTGGCGTGCCGATGGACAACTCGAATTTCTTGGCCGCGTCGATCAGCAAGTCAAGTTGCGCGGCTTTCGCATCGAGCCGGGCGAGATCGAAGCGGCGCTGATGGAACACGAGGGCGTGCGCGCCTGCGCCGTGGCCGTGCGCGAGCGGCAGCTCATCGCTTATGTCGTGCCGGCATCGGCGGTCGACGAACCAGCGCTACGCGCAGCCGTGGCGAGCCGCCTGCCCGAGTACATGACGCCGTCGGCCTTCGTCGTGCTCGACGCGCTGCCGCTCACGCCCAACGGCAAGCTCGATCGCCGCGCGTTGCCTGCGCCGTCGCGCGCGGCGTCGTCGCAGCGGCGCGTCCCGGCGACGGAGCGGGAAGCGCTGATCGCACGCCTTTTCGGCGACGTGCTCGGACGCGAAGACGTGCAGCCCGACGACAGCTTTTTCGCGCTGGGCGGCGACAGCATTTCGTCGATCCGCTTCGTGAGCCGCGCGCGTGCCGCCGGACTCGATCTGAGCCCGGCGCATGTGTTCCGGCACAAGACGCCAGCAGCGCTGGCGCGGGTCGCCGCGTCGGTTCCGGATGTCCTGAAAGCCACGGAGGACACAGCCGGCCGCGTGCCCGCCACGCCCATCATGCGTTGGCTGATGGCGCGCGGCGGTCCGATCGACGCATTCAGTCAGTCGATGCGCGTGGCCTTGCCGAACGATGCGCGACTAGCACCGCTCGCAGAAGCGTTGCAGGCAGTGATCGCGCGGCATGCGCTGCTGCGGGCGCGCTTCATCGACGGAGAACTCGATACGGCCGCGCCCGCCGCCGATGCGCAAACCCCGTTGCAACGAATCGACGCGCGCGACTGGACCGATGCCGATATCGATCGCCACATCGCCCGCGAGCAACAGGCGTCCGAACGATGGCTCGCGCCGCAGCAGGGCCGCGTGTTGCGCGCCGTGTGGTTCGACCGGGGCGCGGCGGCGGGCGTGCTTCTGCTGACGATCCATCATTTCGTCGTGGATGGCGTGTCGTGGCGCATCCTGCTCGACGATCTGGCGCAGGCCTACGCACTCGCGGCGCAAGGCGAGCCGCCCGCGCTGCCGCCAGTGCCAACGTCCTTTCGCCGCTGGGCGCGTCATCTCCACGACGACGCGCATGGCGCGCGGCGCGTCGCCGAACTCGATCGCTGGCGATGGATCCTGGCCGCGCCCGATACACCGCTCGGCGGCCGCCCGCTCGACCGCACGGACACACTCGCGACCGCGCGCCGCGTGAGCTCGGTGCTCGACGCCGCGACGACATCGCGTCTGCTCGGCAGTGTGCCCGCGCTGTTCCGTGGCGGCGTCAACGACGTGCTGCTCGCCGGCTACGCGCTCGCCGTGTCCGGCTGGCGCGGCGATACGCGCCCGGTCCTGCTCGATCTCGAAGGGCACGGCCGCGAGCCGGGCGAAAGCGGCCTTGATCTGTCGCAGACGGTGGGCTGGTTCACGAGCCTGCATCCCGTGCGGATCGATCTCGACGGCGTCGAGCCCGGCGCGGCGCTGGTGAAGCGAGTCAAGGAAGCGCTGCGCGCGCTGCCCGACCACGGCATCGGCTACGGCATGCTGCGCTATCTCAATGCGCGCACAGCGGCGGAACTGGCAGGCGCGCACGCGCAACTGTCGTTCAATTATCTGGGCCGCTTCGGCCGCTCGGGCGACGCGTGGACTTCGATCGGCGGCCTGTCGCTCGAAGGCGGCGACGACGCCGATGCGCCCTTGTCCCATGCGATCGCGCTGGATGCGCAAGTCGTCGACAGCGACGAGGGCGCGCGCCTGCACGCGCACTGGACCTTCGCGGGCGGCCTGTTCGACGAGACCTCCATCCGCGAACTGGCACGGCGCTGGTTCGACGCGTTGCGCGCCATCGCCCGAATCGAAACCGGGGGACTGACGCCGTCCGATATCGGCGTCGCCCTCACGCAAGCCGAGATCGATGCGATCGAGGCCGCCGCGCCCGGCGCGCAGGACATCCTGCCGCTTCTGCCCTTGCAGGAAGGACTGCTGTTCCATTCCCTCTACGATGCGTCCGGCCCCGATCCCTATATCGCGCAGATTTCGCTTGCGCTCGAAGGACGCGTCGACGCCGCGCGTCTGCGGGCCGCGGCGGATGCGCTGCTGGCGCGTCACGAAGCGTTGCGCGTCAGCATTCGCACGGTGGGCGGCCGGCCCGTCCAGGTGATCGCCGATGCGGTGAGCGCGCCGTGGCGCGAGACGGATGTGTCCGGCGCCGCCGACGTCGCCGGAGCGCTGTCGGCCGTGCTCGCGTCGGAGCGCGAGCGCCGCTTCGATCTGACGCGCGCGCCGCTGCTGCGTTTCGCGCTCGTCCGGACCGGGCCGCGGCGGCATCGGCTCGTCATGAGCAATCATCATCTGCTGCTGGACGGCTGGTCGATGCCGATTCTGGTATCCGAACTGATGTCGCTGTATGCGGGCGAGCCGCTCAAAGGCGGTCTTCCGTTGCGCGACCAGCACGCATGGCTGACGCGTCAGGACAAGGCAGCGGCGCGCGCGGCATGGCGCGAAGCGCTGCGCGGGCTGGACGGACCGACACGGCTGAGCCGCCCCGAAACGGGTTCGCATGCACCGGATGTGCGTACCGCCCGCATCGAATTGCCCGAGTCGCTGACCGGCCGGCTCGCCGCGCTGGCGCAGCGCCTCGACGCGACGTCCAGCACGATCCTGCAAGGTTGCTGGGCCGTGCTGCTCGCGCGCCTCACGGGACGCGCGGACATCGTGTTCGGCGTCACGGTGTCGGGCCGTCCCGCCGATCTGCCCGAGGTCGAGCGCCGCGTCGGCCTGTTCATCAATACGTTGCCGCTGCGCGTCACGCTCGATCCGGGCGAGCGCTGGCCGGCACTGTTCCGGCGCATGCAGGCGGCCCATGCGGACCGCTTGCCGCATCAGCATCTCGGCCTGACGGACATTCTGGAGGCGTCCGGACACGGCGAGCTGTTCGATTCGCTGCTGATCGTCGAGAACTATCCGATGGATGCCATCCGCGCCCCCGATTCCGCCGATGAACTCGCGATCGCGGGCATCGACGGATACGACGGCACGCATTATCCGGTGACGCTCGTCGCGATTCCGGGCAGGCGCATGACGCTGCGTCTCGACTGCCGGACCAGCCAGTTCGATGCCGACGCGACGCACACGCTGCTGGAAAGATTCGTGCGCGTGCTGGAGCACGTCACGACGGCGCCGGATGCCGCGATCATCGCCCGCGATCTGCTCGCGCCCGCCGAAGCCGAACGTCTGGACGCGTGGAACCGGACGGCGCGCGCGATTCCCGAAACGGACGTCGCAACGCAGTTTGCGCGGCAGGTGCGCCGCGCGCCGCACGCCATCGCGGTCATGCAGGGCGACGAGCACTGGACTTACGCCGATATCGAACGGCGCTCCGATCGTTTCGCGCAGGCGTTGATCGCACGCGGCATCGGGCCGGACGATCGGGTCGCGCTGACCTTGCCGCGCACGCCCGACATCGTGGTGGCCGTGCTCGGCGTGCTGAAGAGCGGCGCGGCTTTCCTGCCGATCGATCCGACCTATCCGCAGGCGCGCATCGCGGCCATGCTCGCCGACGCGAAGCCCGCGCTGGTAGTCGAAAGCCTGGGCGGCCATGAGGTCGATGGACACGCTGGCGCGCCCGCTTCCCGCGCGGAACATCTGGCCTATGTGATCTACACATCCGGTTCCACCGGCACGCCGAAGGGCGTCGCGGTGCCGCGCGGCGGGTTGGCAAACCTGCTCGCGGCGATGCAGGACCGCATGAGCCTGAAGGCCGGCGACCGCCTGCTCGCGGTGACGACGCTGGGCTTCGACATCGCCTGTCTCGAATTGCTCGGTCCGCTGCTCGCGGGCGCGACGATCGTGCTGGCCTCGTCCGACGACGTCAGGGATCCGCGCCGGCTCGCGCGTCTCGCCGGTTCATCGCGCGCCAACGTGATGCAGGCGACCCCGACGCTCTGGGACGCGCTGCTGCGCGAAATGGAGGACGTGCAGCATGCGGACTTCACGCTCGCGCTCACGGGTGGCGAAGCGCTCTCCGCGCCCCTCGCCGAACGGCTTCACGCGCACGCCCGACGCGTGATCGATGTCTATGGACCGACCGAAACCACGATCTGGTCGACATCGGCGGAACTCGCGGCGCAAAGCCCGGGACCGGTCATCGGACGGCCACTGTGGAATACGCGCGTGTACGTGCTCGATCGCTGGCTGGGCCGCTGCCCGCCGGGAACGGCCGGCGATCTGTACATCGCGGGCCGGGGACTCGCGCGCGGCTATCTCGGCAGGGCCGATCTGACCGGCGAGCGCTTCGTCGCCGACCCATACGGCGCGCCGGGCGAGCGCATGTATCGAACCGGCGATCTGGCGCGCTGGTCCGCCGATGGCGAGCTGGAATTTCTCGGCCGTTCCGATCATCAGGTGAAGATACGGGGCTTTCGCGTCGAGATCGGCGAGACCGAGGCCGCGTTGCGCGCGCAGCCATCGGTGCGTGACTGCGCGGTTGCGCTGATCGACGGGCAACTGGCCGCCTATCTCGTCGCCGGCGCGGATTACGACGAAGCCCGCGTGCGCGCCGCGCTCGTCGGCAGTCTGCCCGACTACATGGTTCCCGCGATCTTCACGACGCTCGACCGGCTGCCCGTCACGCTGAACGGCAAGCTCGATCGCGCCGCGCTGCCGGCTCCGGCGCGCGCGCCGCAACGCTTCCACCCGCCGCGCAACGCGCGCGAAGCGGAACTGGCGCAGCTCTTCGCGGATACGCTGGAACGCGACGCCGTATCGATCGACGACAACTTCTTCGCGCTCGGCGGCCATTCGCTGCGCGCGGCGCGCCTCGTCAACCGCATCCGCGACCGGATGGGCGTGGACGTCGGCATCCGCATGCTGTTCGAAGCGCCGACCGTCGCGCAGCTCGGCGAGCAGATGCGGCATCGTTACGCGCCGGATGCGCTCGCGTCCCTCTTGCCGCTGCAGCATGCGAGCGCCGCCGCGCCGCTCTTCTGCGTGCATCCCGGCTACGGCCTGAGCTGGTGCTATGCGACGCTCATTCCGCATATCGGCGTCGATGTTCCGCTGTACGGCCTGCAATCGCCGATGCTGATCGGCGAGGCCGCGCCGCCTTCGGTCGCCGGGCTCGCCGACCGGTATATCGCGCATATCCGCACGCTTCAGCCGCGCGGTCCGTATCGGCTGATGGGATGGTCGTTCGGCGGGCTGGTCGCGCATCAGATCGCGACGAGCCTCGAAGCGCAGGGCGAAACCGTCGCGCATGTCGTGCTGCTCGACAGCCATCTGCCGCGCGGCCTGCGGCACGAAACGCTCGCGCCCGCGACGCATCTGGGCAATGTCCTCGCGATGATCGGCTATCCGTTCAGCGAGGCGTCGCACGGCGCGCTGCAATGGGACCGCGTGATGGAGCATATGCGCGCGATCGAAAGCCCGCTCGCGCACATTCCGCAAAGCGCGTTGCCGGCGCTGGTCGAGGTGACGGCCTGTCATGCGACACTTGCCGCGTCGTTCCGGCCCGCGCCGCTCAGCGCGCCGATGACTTTCATGCGCGCCACCGCTACCCTCACTAACGAATCCTCGTTGGGCGCATGGCGGGCGAGCGCCCGTGGCGCGCTCAACGTGATCGATGTGCCCTTTGAACACGACCACATGCTGCGGGCCGACGCGCTCGCGGTCATCGGACCGGTCATTCGTGATCTATTTGCCAATCGGGTGAGACACAGTGAATGAGCTATCGCGACCTCTGATGGCGCGGCCGTTGACCGGGCGGGCATTTATCGACAGCCTGCGGGACGGACGCGACGTCTTCTTCAACGGCGAGCGCATCGACGACGTCGCGGCGCATCCCGCGTTTCGCAACAGCGCGCGCTCGATGGCCCGGCTCTACGACGCGCTGCACGATCCCGCGCATCAGAGCGCGCTCACCTGCGCGACGGACACGGGAAACGGCGGCTACACGCATCGCTACTTTCGTCACGCGCGCAACGCGGACGATCTGGTCGCGCAGCAGGAAGCGATTGCGTCGTGGGCGCGGCTCACTTATGGCTGGATGGGACGCACGCCGGATTACAAGGCGTCGATCATGAATACGCTCGACGTCAACGCCGGTTACTACGGCGCGCATGCCGACAACGCGCGGCAATGGCACAAGCTCGCGCAGGAAACGGTGCCCTTCATGAATCACGCGCTCGCCAATCCGCCGATCGATCGCGCGCGGCCCGAGCAGGCGCAGGATGTCTACATTCATATCGACGAGGAAACCGACGGCGGCCTCGTCATCTCGGGCGCGAAAGTGGTCGCGACCTCCGCCGCGTTCACGCACTACACGTTTCTCAGCCATCACGCGGGCATCGCGCGAAGCGACAAGAGCCGCGCCGTCATGTTCTTCACGCCGATGAACGCGCCGGGGCTCAAGCTCATCTGCCGCAACTCGTACGAATATCAGGCAGCGCAGGCGTCGAGCCCCTTCGATGCGCCGCTCAGTTCCCGCTTCGACGAGAACGACGCGATCCTGATTCTCGACCGCGTATTCGTGCCGTGGGAGAACGTGCTGAGTCACGGCACGGACGCCATGCCGCCGGATTTCCCGACCGCTTCTGGCTTCATGCACGGCACGAGCTTTCACGGCTGCACGCGATACGCGGTGAAGCTGGACTTTCTCACCGGGCTGCTCTCGAAAGCGCTGCACGTGACGAGCGGCGACGAGTTTCGCGGCAATCAGGTGATGCTCGGCGAGGTCATCGCGCTGCGCCACATGTTCTGGTCGCTCGCCAACACGATGGCGCGTCAGCCCGACCGCTGGATCGACGGCGCCGTGCTGCCGAATCTGCACGCCG
>Ga0160459_100204_pt1 | contig 32042 bp, 27 predicted proteins | sample HID1973K_E6MG_FD_108208 | JGI IMG/M metagenome (GOLD analysis project Ga0160459, IMG submission 108208) | Enriched mosquito-associated microbial communities from UW Madison campus, WI, USA - HID1973K_E6 MG | ecosystem: Host-associated > Arthropoda: Insects > Digestive system > Unclassified ... | reverse complement strand
TCGAGCGAGCCGAACTGCCGCGCGACGTTGAACGGCTCGGCATAGCTGACGGTCAGCGTGCCCACGAGGCCGATACGCTCGGTCACGGCGGCAAGGGCCGAAAGGATCGTCAGCGGCTCAAAGCGGTTCAGGTAATGCGGGCTCGATTTCGGGGTGATATGGACGCTATCCGCAACGAACAGGAAATCGAGCTTCGCCGCCTCGGCCTCGATCGCCTGCCGTTTGTAATAGGCAAAATCGGTCGAGGCGCCGGGATGGGCGCGCGGATGGCGCCAATCGCCCCAACCCGTTCCATTGCCATGCATCATGAAGCCAAGTTTCAGCTGACGCGCGCTCATCCGGCTTTCCTTTCGCTACAAATCACGATTATTTTTGCCGTGTTTATTCGATGCCCAGATAACTCCCATCCCGCACCCGGATGAATTCCAAAGATCACCCCGGCGAGAGAAGAATGGCACCGCCGGAGGCCGCAAAGGGGAAGCAATATCCCCGCATCGTCAGCGGGCCGGAGCGATCTCGATCAGGTCGATCAGTTCCTCGGCGCGGAAATCGCTGACAAGAACCTTCAGCCGCAGCACCCAGAACCCGTCGAGCGGCAGCAGGAAGCGCCCGGCATCGACGATGCCGTCCTTGGCCGTGGCCTGATGGCGAAATGGACCAAGGCCATACGCGGGCTTGGAAAGCTCGACCTCGACAGGGCGGGCATCTACCGGCGCGCCGTCCACGCTTAGGTAGGTCAACCGCAGAGCGACCATGCCGGCGCGGGGTGGCGAGACCTCGATCCGGGCCGCAAGCGCGCCCTCGTGCACCTGCAAGACCGCCACCTGCGGGCCGGGCGGCAGGCTGCGCGGGGGCGGCGTAAACTGCCATAAGGCGACCGCCCCAAGGATTGGCAGGACCATCAGGATTTCGACTCGGACGGCCCGGCGCAGCGGACGCGCCTCGCCCCGTTCGGCGCGCGGGGTCAGCCATAGCCGGTTCACGCCGGCCAGCGCCAGCAGCAGCGCGACCAGCACCAGCTTGACCATCAGGATACGCCCGTAATCGGTATTCCAAAGCGCCGCGATATCGCGGACCTGTACCAGCGCGATCGCCACGCCAGAACCCAGAAGCAATGCAAGAACCCAGGGCACCCGCCGCGAGAACCGCGAAAGCGCGCCCTGCCCGCCTCGTGCCAGATCGACCAGCAGCGGCACCAAAGCCCCTATCCACAAGGCGGCGGAAATGACATGGGCAGCGACCGCCGGCCGCATCAACCATTGCGGCGGCGCTGTAGCGGCATGACCGGAGGTCGCAGCGGCAAATCCCGCCAGTCCCAGCGAAAGGATGGCCGCAAGACGGCCCGGCCATAACGCGACCCCCAAGGCGGCGGCGGTCGCGGTGAGGGCAAGGCCCGGCACACCGGCCACCGCCTCGCGCCATGGCGCGACAGTGAGCAGCGCACCGGGCGAAAGGGCCAGCAGGTCCAGTCCACGGAACCCGGCATATGCGGGCAGGATCAGCAATCCCGACGCTGCAGCAAGCCGGGGGAAACGGTAGATCCCTCCGGCAAGGATACCGCCCCCGACCGCGAACAGCAGTGCCGCGAGCAGCATGGCGCGCGAGATCCAGAGCCCTGCGCGCGTCGCGGGGGCAGGGCCTGCCACCTCGGTCATCTCTCCGCTGGGCGCCCCAACCGAAAAGAGCAACGCCCCCGCGACCGGATGCCCGTCGGACGAGGTCACGCGCCACGACAGCAGATGACTGCCGCGCCGCAGTCCCGACGGAATGCCGTAGGTCACGGCGCCACCTGCGGCATCCGCTGCGGACAGCAACCGCGTCTCGCCATCGCTCGCAGTCAGCCGCGCGACAAGCGGGCGGACCGGCTCGCTGAAGCGCAGCGTTACCGAAGGCGGGGCCGCCTCCAGCACCATACCCTCGGCCGGGTCGGAGCCGGTAAGGGCGGCATGGGAAAACGCTGTCACCGTCGAGAGGAAAAGGGCGCAAAGTGCCCCGGCGGCTCGGACCGCCCGGATCATCCCTTGGGCAGCACCTGCAGGGCCGGAGCCGGGTGGTCAGCCGCAGCATCCGGATCAATCCAGCGCAATTGCTGGTCGCCGCAAACCTGCACCACGGGCAGGAAAACGATCCGGTGCGCATCTGCGGGGAGGGTTGCGCGCAAGACGAACCGGGCCTTTTCGTGGTCCGGCAGCGGCCCGCCCTGCCACCCGATTTCTCCCTTGCCCGAAGTCACCTGCCAGCCCGGTTGTGCCAGCGGCTCGGCCGTCAGACCCTCGGGGATCGCGACGCGCAGCGCGGTCGTCGGCGCACCGGCGCAGCCATGTCCCACCAGCAGCGCCAGATCGACGGTCTGTCCGGCGGTGGCGGTTGCGGGGTGGATGTGGATATGCGCCAGTCCCGGCAGCGGCATCAGCGCCAGCCCCAAAGCCAGCGCAATCTTCACGCGGTTCGTCATCAATTCACCAGCTTGCTTCAAGTCCCAGATGGCGCAGCGCCTCGTGCCGCAATTCGGCCAGCCGCGGATCGCCGCGATGACGCGGATAGGGCAGATCCACCTTGAGGTCGGCCACGATGCGCGCCGGGCGCGGACCCAGCACGATCACCCGCTGGGCGAGGAAAAGCGCCTCCTCGACATCATGGGTGACAAGAACGGCGGTCAGTCCGCTTTGCTGCCAAAGCCGGACCAGTTCGGTCTGCATCGCAAGCCGGGTCAGGCTGTCGAGCTTGCCCAGCGGCTCATCCAGCAGTAGCACGTCAGGACGATTGACCAGCGCCCGGGCCAGCGCCACACGCTGCGCCATGCCGCCCGAAAGCTGGTGCGGATAGGCCCGGTCGAACCCGTCGAGTCCGACCAGCCGGATCGCGTCATCGACGCGGCCACCCTCGCTTTTCAGGACGCCCTGCGCCTCAAGTCCCAGCGCGACATTGGCACGGACATTACGCCAGGGAAACAGCGTGGGATCCTGAAACACCAGGATGCGTGAGGGGTCCGGGTCGGCGACGGGGTCGCCGTCCACCGTGATCTCACCCGCACTGGGATGATCCAGCCCGGCAACCAGCCGCAGCAGCGTGGACTTGCCGCAGCCCGAGGGCCCGAGCAGGGCGACGAACGAGCCCGGCTCGATCTGCAGCGAGACGTCATCCAGCACCGGCAGCGGCGCGCCCTCAAGATCGAAGCGGTGAGAGACCGCGCGGATGCTGATGTCGCTGCCCGCGGGCGCGATCTTCGGGGATGCGGCTACCACCGGACGACTCCTTTCTGCCAGACCAGCACCCGGTCGCGGATGCGAAAGAGAAGCGTGATCAGGCCCGAGCACATCGCCGCCATGACGAAAAGCGCGGCATACATGTTGGCATAGGCGGCCCAGCCCTGCGCCCATTGCAGATACCAGCCAAGGCCGGCCTCGACGCCCAGCATCTCGGCCACGACCAGCACCGCGAAGGATGTGGACAGGCCCATGAACAGGCCGACGAAGACATGCGGCAGCGCGGCCGGGATCGCGACGCGGGTGATCAGGAACAGGGGCGAGGCGCCCAGCGTCCGCGCGATCTCGTAATAGTCGCGATTGACCGAGGCGATGCCCGACCAGGTCAGCACCGCGACCGGGAAGGCCGTCGAGAAGGCGATCAGGAAGACGCTGGCCGAGCCCGAGGTCGGGAAGATGAAGAAGGCAAGCGGCAGCCACGCGGTCGCGGGCAATGGCCCGACATAGCGCAGCAGCGGCGTCGCCCAATAGCTGACGGCCCGCGACCAGCCCATGCCTATACCGATCAGGAAGCCGGCGACCGCCCCGAAGAAGAAGCCGCGCGCCAGCAGCCAGACCGAGAACGAGGCGCTGTGAAGGATTTTCGGCCAATCATAGAGGAACACTTCCAGCATCGCCTGTGGAGTCGGAAAGAAGGGCTGCGGCAGGATCCCCGTCTTGGCGGTCAGGATGGTCCAAAGCGCCGCGCCCAGCCCGATCGCCAGCAGCCACGGCCCGCGCGAGGCGCTCCAGCGACCGAGCCGGCCCAGCCGGTTGCCGCCGAGGCCGAGGAGGACCAGTGCGGCGGCGACCGCGCTCCAGAACAGCGCGAGTTCGCGCAGCAGAGGTTGGAAGGTCAGGTCGGGCCAGAACAGCAGGACCGCAACCGCCGCGATCCAGCCCAGCGAAGCCAGCAGGGTGACGCGCTGGACCGCGCCCTGCGACGGCTCGGCGCGGATCTCGGCCTCGATGTCGATCGTTGTCATGATGATCTCCGGATCACGCGCTCAGCACGTCGGCATAGACGCGTTCGGCGAATTGCTGCGGATCGGTCGAGCGGCGGAAGATGTTGATCTCGCGCAGTTCGGTCGCATATTGCGCGATCTCGGTCTTGAGGTCCGCGCCGGTCGGCGTGTGATTGTGGGTCTGGTCGTTCAGGACCGCGATCAGATCCTCGACCGTGCGGTTCTTGGGCGCCTGCGGCAGGAAGGCCTTGGCCGCATCCTCGGGACGGGCGACGGTCCAGTCCTGCGCCTCGAGCAGCGCACGCGTTACCGCTGTGGCCGTCGCCGGATCGTCGCGGACCAGACTGCCGCTGAGGCCGGCGATGCAGCAGACCCGGTTCTCGAACCCGTGATCCAGGTTCGAGGCCACCTGCACATATTTCTCCGGCGTATCCTTGAGCCAGAAGAAGGCGCGCGGATCACCGTCGGCGATCGCGTCAATCTCCCCGCGCTCGGCCGCGAGTTCGAGCACGTCGGTCGAGAAGGCGCGCCATTTCACATCGGTTTCCGGGTTGATCCCCGCCTGATGCAGCAGGATCGAGAAGAAGTTCTTGCCCGGCGCGGCAAGATCGGTCACGCCGATCGTCTTGCCCTTCAGCTGCGAAAGCTCGGTGATGCCGGTGGATTTCAGCGCCACCAGACGCGAGCAGCCGCCATGGGTGCCGGCGGTGATCTTGACGTCGAAGCCCTGCTCCAACGCCTTCAGCCAGCGCAGCGCCATGCCGATCCCGCCATCCGCCTTGCCGGTGGCGATGGCTTCCAGCAGCGCCTCGGTCGAGGCGCCGAAATTGACGATCTCGACATCCAGTCCATGCTTCTCGAAGATGCCATGATCCTTGGCGACAAAGACCGGAGCAAGGCAGATCGCCGAGGCGTTCGAGGCGAATTTCAGCGGTGTCAGCCCCCCTGCCCCCTGTGCGCGGGCAAGCGAGCCGAGGCCGAGGCCCAGAAAGGGCGCGGCCAGCGCGACGCCGAGGCCGGAGCCCAGCAGCCCGCGGCGATTGATGGTTGTGGAATTGGTCATGCTCATCCCCTTCGGATCGCGCCTATTCGGCGGCATGGCTGCGGACGGCTTCGTCCGCGACAAGGGCGCGCACGCGCGGGATCAGATCCCGGCCATAGCGCAGGGCGTCATTGAGTGGGTCGAAACCGCGGATCAGGAAGGTCGAGATCCCCAGCCGGTAGTAGTCCAGCATCGCCTCGGCCACCTGATCGGGGGTGCCGACCAGAGAAGTCGAGTTGCCGTTCGCGCCGGTCAGCGCGGCGATTTCGGTCCAGAGCCGCTTGTCGAGGCGCGATCCCTTGGCGGCGGCGGCCAGCAGGCGGCGCGAACCCTCGTTCTGGGGCGCGGCTGGGTTGAGTGTATTGACCAGCCGCTGGCCGCCGCCAGCCGCACGCAAGGCCCGCGCGCGCTCCAGGATGCGGGCGGCCTTGTCCCATGCGGCATCCTCGGTTTCGGCAAGGATCGGGCGCAGCGACAGCGAGAAACGCGGGTTGCGCCCATGCTTTGCCGCTGCCGCCCGGACAGTCGAAACGGTCTCGGCCACCTGCTCATAGGTCTCGCCCCAAAGTGCGTAGACATCGGCATGCTCTCCCGCGACCTCGATCGCGGCAGGCGAGGAGCCGCCGAAATAGACCGGCACCCCTTCCGGCCCTTCGGGTTTCACATCCGAGAACCCACCCTTCACGCGGTAATAGGTCCCGGCGTAGTCGAACGGCGTCTCGCTGGTCCATTCGCGCCGCACGATGTCGAGATATTCGCGGGTGCGGGCATAACGCTCATCCTTGGTCAGCCAGTCGCCATCCTGCTCAAGCTCGCGGTCATTGCCGCCGGTGATGACATGGACCGCCACTCGCCCGTCGGTCAGGTGATCGAGCGTCGCAAGCTGGCGCGCCGCCAGCGTCGGCGCGGTGAAGCCCGGACGATGGGCCAGCATCAGCTTGAGCCGCCGCGTGACGCTTGCGACATACTGGCCGACGAAAAGGCTGTCGGGTGTCGCCGAGTGAAAGGCCAGCAGGACGCGGTCGAAGCCACCCTGCTCGTGGATCGCGGCCGAAGCCCGGATGAACTCCCGGTCAATCACCGGACCTTGCCGGGCGATGGTTTCCGAGGCGTTGTGATTGCCGATGAAGCCGATGAATTCGACGGTCATGTCCTTCTCCTCTGTCAGGTTCCCAGCGCGGTGCGACCTGCTGCCAGCAGGACGCTGTCCTCTTGCGGGGTATGGATGCGGCCGCAGAGAACGTCGCGATAATGGCGTTCCAGCGGGTTTCGCCGGCTGATGCCGTGATTTCCGGCAAGCTTGAGCGCGCCCTCGACGGCCGCGATCGCGTTTTCGGTGGCGACATGCTTGATGATCCCAACCTCGCGCGCGGCAGGCACCTGCCCGGCATCCGTCTCGGCGGCGGCGGAGGCGATCAGGCGCCGGTTCACGGCGATGCACTCCTCGATCCCGCCGACGGCCTCCTGCATACGGGGCAATTCGGCCAAGGGCTTGCCGAGGTTGGCGGGCACGCGGGATTTCAGGAATGCGACGATCCAGTCGCGGCCAGCCTCGGCCACGCCGGTGTAAAGGGCTGCGATCAGCAGACTCGACCACGCGATGACCTCGTCGCCGCGGATCGCCCATTCGGCGGGGCGCCGGATATCCGCCGCGTGATCGGCAGGCAGGTAGACGTCGCGGAACTCGATGTCATGGCTCGAGGAGGCGCGCAGTCCCAGCGTGTCCCAGCCGGGGATGATGCGAACGCCCTCGGCATCCATCGGCACGAGGAACTGCCCGACCCGCGGCTCCTCCTCGTCCGTGCGCGCCCAGACGACGCCCCAGCGCAACCCCTCGCTGCCGGTCGAGTAGATCTTGCGCCCGGTGAGCAGCCAGCCATCACCTGCCTGACGCGCCACGGTCTCGGGCAGGCCGCCGCGCATTGGCGTGCCAAGCGCCGGTTCGACCCGCAGGGCGTTGATCAGTGCCCCCTCGGTCGCGGCGGCACGCACGACGCGTTTCACCAGCGCCTCCGGCCAGCGACCGCGATGCAGGGTCGCCAGATGGGCGTATTGCATCACCAGGATCAGCGCCACCGCCGGATCGCCCCGGCCGATCTCTCGGATGACGGATGCGGCAAGCCCAAGCCCCGCCCCCTGCCCGCCAAATTGCTCGGGCGCAGTCAGGGCGAGCAAGCCAGCGTCGCGCAGGGAGGCGACATGTCGGGTCGGGAAGCGTCCCGCCAGATCGTCCTCTGCCGCGCCCGAGGCGAAGGCGTCCCCCAGGCTGCGGGCGATCCCGATTTCGGCTGGCTCCGCAGTGACGGTCGAGATGAGCATCAGGATTTGTTCCCGGCTGGTTAAAACTCGATAAATGTAGTCGTATTAACTCCACGCCTCCATTCCAAAGCAGACAGCGTCCAGGGAAGAAATTGCTGTTCCGGGGCGGCCGGGCATATGTCGCGTGCTTCTGACGTCCACTGCGCGCCTCACCCGGCGGCTTCTATAGCTCGCTCACGGGGCCTGCCGCCGGCGCACGGCCCGTTCCGCTTGCGGATTCTGCCGAGGCCGGTGCTGCGGCCAATGTCATCCAGGCCGCCGCCGATCACATGAGAGATATAGCGCCTCGCCCCTTTGATAGGCGGAAATCGGAAATCTCCTCGGGGAGTTGCGGCAGCAGGTGGCGGTCGCGGGCGAAGAGCGTCACCGCGCAACCCATCTCAAGCGCCGAAGCCGCCACCTCGAGGCCAAACCAGCCACCGCCGACGCAGGTCCTCTTACTCTGGAGGAGCGCACCATGCCGATGCTGCGCGGCGGCATTCCCACAGCCGAAGTCGGTTCAGAACAGATCAACACGCGGCGGGTTACGAGCCAGCCACACCCGCGCCGCCAGTGTCAGCCATTGGCGCGGTCCCTCGTCGGGCGAGCTGACGCCAAGTCCGGACCTCTGCCCCAATCGGTCCAGCGCCGCCAAGGTCGTCGGGCCCACCGCGCCGTCGACCACGACCGGCTCGCCCATTTCGTTCAGCAGCATCTGCGTGGCGCGGTTCAGCTCCGCGTCGCGGATCCTGTCCATTATCTCCCCGGCCTGCTCGGCCGCATCGCGGGCGGGCAGGTGCAGCGCCTTGGCCGCGCGCAGGGCTGCATCGGCTGGGCCAAGCGGGCTTGCATCGCCTTTCAGGATGATGCTGGAGGCATTGACGCCCGCCCAGCCATCGCCGCGCGAAAGGCCCATGTCGTACCAGCGCATCGCGGCCTTTGGATCGGGCTTGCCCAATTGCCCGCGCATGATCATCCGACCCAGATTGGCGGGGGCAAAGGGATGCCCGCCCTCGGCCGCGCGTTCGAACCAATCGCGTGCGACGTTAAAATCCGGCCTGACTCCCTCATAACCGCGCAACGCCACCAGCCCGAGATTGTTGTATCCGTAGATATCCTTGCGCTCGGCCGAGGCGCGCAGATAGGTCAACCCGCGCTCCGGCCGGTAATGCGGATTGTCGGAGTCGAGGAAGAAGGTGCCGAGTTCATTCATCGAATAGCTGTGGCCAAGCTCGGCGGCACGTTCCAGAAGCTCGAAGCCGCGCTGGCGGTCGGTTTCGGCGGGGCCGTTCCGCAACAGGCGCAGGCCGCGGCTGTGCATGGCGAAAGGGTCGCCTCGGGCGATGGCATCCTCCAGCAATGCATTCGCCTTGGCCTCGTCCAGTGGGATGGGGATCGCCTTCCGGTCGATGCGCGTGGTCAGCAGAAGATAGGCGGCTGCGGTGGCGGCGCGGATATGCCCGGCCTCGGCCGCGGCGCTGAAACTGGCATAGGCACCTTGCAGGTCCCCACCGGCCTGCTGCGCGCGGCCCAACTGGTAGACGAAGCGCGCCACGCCGGGGTTCTGCCGGACCGCCTGCTCGCAGGCGACCAGTGCTGCCTCGCGGTCGATCTCGTTCGGCAAGCGGTAGAGACCCACGCCCTGCAGATCCAGCGCGTCACCCGCCTCGGCATCGCAGGGATCGGGCGTCAACTCCAGCTCGACGGTCAGGATGCGCGGGCTATCGCGGTCCGGGCGGATGCGGAAGCGGTCGCGCAGAACATGGCCGCCATCTCGCGTCATGCGGGTTTCAACCAGATGCGGGCGATAGATCGCCGTATCCGCAGCCAGTTCAAGTTGCCCCTGCTGCGGCGGCTCGACCAGCACCGGATCGGCCAGCGGGCCACCGTTCAGCTCGGCCAGTTGCGCGTCCAGCCGCAGTTCGCGCGCAAAAACCAGTGACATGTCCCCGACGGTGTCCGGCGCCGTGCCACGGGTCGTGTCGGTCGCCGCGGGCGGGGACAGCACCGTGGAGTCCGCCAGATAGAAGGGCTCGACCAGGGTCGAGCTTTCCCAAGGAACCTGCCGCCCCTTGGTCGTGTGATAGACGCGCTGGCGCACATCGGCCAGCAGGCTCAGGATATTGTCGCCCGCATGTTCGGGAGCGGCCGCCAGGATCGCCTGCGCATAAGGTCCATTGCCGCCCTTTTCGCCATCATAGGCGACCTGTCCTGGCGAGGTGGAGAAGGCGACCAACGAATTGATCGGGGTGACAAACACGTCAAAGCCGGTCCCGGTCTCGAACAGCGCCGCATCGAGGTTGGCGGCCAGACGCAGGTTCGGGAAGGGGTTTTCCCGGCAGGCGTCGATCATCGCCACATGACTGGCGCCGCGGGCCGACAACAACTCGACCACGCGGTCCAGGGTGATGGATTCGACCGGCAGGTCATAGACACTCTTGAAGGCGACATCCGTGGGCAGAAGATAGTTGCGACGCCCGATCTGAATACCGTGGCCGGCGTAGAAAAACACCACCGCCGAGCCTTCGGGGATATTCAGCACCGCCAGCCGCAAGAAGGATTCGAAGGCAGGCCGGTCGAGGTCATAGCCCTCTTGCACGGAAAAGCCGAAACCACGCAGCATGTCGGCAACCCCGCGCGCATCACGCAGCGTGTTGTCAAGCGAAGGGATATGTCGGTAATCGGCATTTCCGACCACCAGCGCGATTTTTGCGCCGTCGGCCAAGGCGAGGTCTGCGACGCCCAGAGACAGGGCCGCTGACAGCAACAAGCGCCGCATGACCATCCCGACGCGCATCAGCCGTTCCAGCCTCCGCCCCCGTCGCTGCCCCCGTCGCCTCCATCGCCGCCGCCACTACCATCACCGCCACCACCGGCATTTCCGCCGCCACTATCGCCGCCGCCACCGCCCGAACCGGAACCGCCGGAGCCGGAGCCGGAGCCGGAGCCGGAGCGGGTCTCCGAGTTTCCCCTTTCCCGGTCAACTGGAACGGCAATCCCGGGTTGGGTCTGTTTGCCCGTATTGGTGGCTGACTGAGGCGAGGAGGAGCCTTCTTCGCAACCGGAGACGAGCACCATCGTGGTCGTCATGAGAACCAGGGCCAAGCTTATACGCATCTTCGCCACCCAGTATTTACAGGTCGCCAGCATAGCAAATTTTGCCGAAACCGACCAATGATTCCGACCCAAACCCACGTCGCGACAGGATACTCACGCAAAGGAATGGGGCGGGCCAGGCCGAGCGGACAAAGCCGTCAGGCGCTGGACCGGGGCCTGCGTCATGCGCTGTAAAGCTGCGGAAGAACGGGCTCGGATAACCCTGCGGGACGTCGAGGCCAAACTTCGGCGGAAGGGGAGCAGCAAAACATGGCCGGTCTACACGACACGGCCATCGCATTAGGCAGGGTCCAAGGCCCCACCAGCAAGTGAACACCGTCAGGCGGAACTCCGGCAATCGGCAGCCGCGCCGCGCTTCAGTGCGCTGCCGACCAGTTCATTTTCCTGCACCTTGAAGAGAAACCCCGAACTCTCGTGTTTCATCAGCTGCGGGCGGGCAAAGATCTCCGGCAGAAGGGTCGCGATAGCAGACAGGGCGAGATCGGTATCGGCGGTCAGAAGCCCTTCCACCATCAGCACATAGGTCTCGGCCGCCTCGTCCCTATCCGCCGGGGTTCCGAAGACGGCATAGGCGGGGATCACCGGCGCCCGGCCAAGATGATAGGCCGTCAGGGCATGTTCGCCCAGCATGACCCGCAGCCGGGCTTGCAGCGCCGCGACGGCATCACCCGCCCCGCGTTCGGCCTTGAAGACCAGCGTGCCGATCGCACCCGCGCAGCCGTCGCCTTGCGAGGCGATGGTCAGGCAGGGGATGCGCAGGAAGTTGCGGAACGCAAGCCGCATCTTGCGCGACCAAGGGGTCGGGTTGTCCTGCAACTCGCGATATTGCGGGGTTTCCAGCACCTCCAGCGAGGCGATGTCATAGAGCGTGAAATAGCGGCTTTCGGCCCGATCATAACCGGCATAGCGACGGCCGGACAGAAATCCCGGCACACAGACCCGCTCGGGGACGTGCTCGAACGTATGCCATGCCTCGTATTCCGGGGCCTGATCGGGATCGTGATCGTTCCAGATGCAGAGGAAGGCCGCGCCCTGCAAGCTCATGCCGAAACCCCATCCTGAAGGATCATCACCTTCGAGGCGTTCTTGGCGGCAGCCAGACGGAAGCCCTCCTCTGCCTGCGCCATAGGCAGGCGGGCCGAGATCATTTTTGCCACCCGCGCTTCGTGCTGCGAAAGATACGCGACGACTTCGGCCCAGGTCTCGACCGGGGCGCGGTAGGTGCCGCGGATCTGCTTATGGTCGCGAACCAGCGCGGTCAGGTCGATGCTGGCCGGGGCGGCGTGAATGCCCGCGATCACCAGCACGCCCCGCTTGCGCAGCAGGCCAAGCGCCTCGGGGACGAGGGCGGGGACGCCCGCCGCCTCGATCACCACGTCGAAGAGGCCCGCTCCGGTCCATGGCGCGACGGCTTCAGTCAGGCTGCGGCCCGCGCTGTCGGCGGTATCCGCGAAACCCAGCTCGCCAAGGGTTGCCAGACGCGCGGCGTCGTCATGTCCGACGACCACGATCTGGGTCGCACCGGCGGCTTCGGCGAAAAGGGCGATGCCCTGCCCGATGGTGCCGGGGCCGATGATCAGAACTCGCTCGCCGCCGTGGATATCCGCGGTGCGGACGGCTTCGTGACAGACAGTCATCGGCTCGGTCAGTGCGGCGACCTCGGGCGGCATCTCATCGGGAACCGCGACGCAGTTCTCCCAAGGCACCAGCACCTGCGCCGCAAATGCGCCGTCGCGGCCGATCCCGACGCCCTTGCGTCCGGTGCAATGATCGAAATCCCCCGCATGGCAGGCCGCGCAGGCGTGGCACAGGACCGAAGGCCGGACCGTTATCGACTGCCCCACCGCATTGGCAGGGACGCCCGGTCCTACCTGCAGGACACGCCCACAGAATTCATGCCCCAGCGTGACCGGCATTGCGTCCCGCATCGAGCCATAGCCGCTGGTCCATGCGGCGATATGCAGGTCGGTGCCGCAGATGCCGGTGGCTTCGACCGCGACCAGCACCTCTCCGTCCTGCGGGTCGCGCAGGGGCGGAATGTCGCGCAGGGCGATGCCCGCCTCGGGGCGCAGCTTTTGCAATGCCAGCATCGTCAGCCCCGCCAGTCCAGAAAGCGCTTCTCGACCAATCCGATCACGGTGCTGAGGATCAGGCCAAGCACCGAAAGCACCGTCACGCCCGCGAAAAGCCGGTTCAGGTCGTAAAGCGAGCCCGCCTCGAGGATATAGGCGCCGATGCCGTATTGCGCGCCCAGCATCTCGGCCGCGACCAGCAGGATGATCCCGATGGCCAGCGATACGCGAAGGCCGGAAAGGATGCCGGGGAAGGCGCCGGGCAGCACGATCTTGCTGACGATCGCCCACCAGGACAGACCGAAGCTTTGGCCCATGCGGATCAGCGAACGATCGACGTTATCGACGGCACCGAAGGTCGAGACGACCGTGGGCGTGAAGACGCCAAAGGCGATCAGCGCGTATTTGGAGGTCTCGTCGATGCCGAACCAGATCACGAAAAGCGGCAGCAGCGCGATCTTGGGGATCGGGAACAGCGCCGCGACCAGCGGCAGCAGCCCCGCCCGGACCAGCGTGAAGAGTCCGATCAGCGTCCCCAGCGTAACCCCCGCCAGCGTGCCGATCACCCCGCCGACGAACAGGCGCTGCAGCGAGGGCAGAAGATGCTGCCACAACAGCCCGCTGCTGATCATGCCGCCCAGCGTTCTGGCGACCTCCGAGGGGCGCGGCATGGTCAGACCGGAGATGATGCCGGTGCGCGTGCCGATTTCCAGCAAGGCGATCAGCGCGACGAAGACGATGGGGGCAACGATCCGCATCGGGCGCGGATTGAAGCCGCCGCCGCGGAACGGCACGGGACGGGTGGTGGAATTATCCATCGACAAGCTCCTGATCTGCGGCCTTGGCCTCGTCGCGCATCAACCCCCACAGCTCGGCCTGCTTGGCCTCCAGCAGGGGATCCCCCGGCTGCCGTTCCGAGAGCGGCATCTCGATCTGGATTTCCTTGTGGATGCGGCCGGGGCGGCGCGACAGCACGACGATGCGATGGCCGAGGCGGACCGCCTCGTTCAGGTTGTGGGTGACATAGACGGCGGTAAAGGGCTGACGCGTCCACAGGTCGACCAGATCGTCCATCAGCAATTCGCGCGTCTGGCTGTCCAATGCCGAAAGCGGCTCGTCCATCAGCATCACGGCGGGACGCACGGCCAGCGCACGCGCAATGGCGACGCGCTGCTTCATGCCGCCCGAAAGCTGCCGGGGCAGCGCCTTGGCGAAATCGGTCAGCCGGGTGCGCGCCAGCACGTCGCGAACGATCGCGTCGGCTTCTCCGCGCGCCAGCTTGTGGCCTTCCAGAACAAGGCGGATGTTCCCCTCGACCGTGCGCCAGGGCAGCAGTGCGAAATGCTGGAACACATAGGTCAGGGGGTTCAGGGATTCCCGGGGCGGGGCGCCGACCTGCAACACCTGCCCCGTGGTCGGACGCTCCAACCCGCCGATAAAGCGCAGCAGGGTGGATTTGCCGCAGCCGGACGGCCCGACAAGACAGACGATCTGCCCTTGCTTGATGGTCAGCGAGATATCCCGCAACACCTCGACCGGGCCATAGGAATGGCTGATGCCGTCAAGTTTGATGTCCATGATGTGCTCTGTCTTGCCGTGCTGGCCGGTTAGCGGGTCGCGACGTAGCTGGGATCAACCAGCATCTCGACCGTGATATTATCCGACACCAGCTTGCTGTCCTGCAGGAACTTCAGCTGCTTCGCGACCGAGGTGGTGGAAAGCGTCAGCCCGTCATTCACCCGCATCGAATCCTCGGTCAACGAGGGTGCGAACTCTTCGACCGCCATGTCGGTGCCGACATATTTATGCACCATGCCGACCAGCGCATCGACGTCGGCGGCCGGTGCGGTCTTGTCGACAAAGGCGGCGTTGTAATCCGAGACGCCGCGCGACAGCGCCCGCAGGAACGCCTCGGTCTGGGCGCGGTCGCCTTCGGCGATCTGGGTCGAGGTAAATACGGCCGTCACCTGATAGTCGGGGTCGTAGGCGTTGTAATCGCCGATCTTGACCGCCCCGCCATCGGCGAGGATCTTGTTGGCGATGCTGGGCTGGATCACCCATGCGTCGATCTGCCCGGTGCTGATCGCGCCGACGATCGCGCCGATTTTCTGCAGCGGCTTCAGCTGCACGCTGTCCAGCGCAAAGCCGTCCTTCTGGGCAATCTCGGCCAGCATGTAGTGGAAGGACGACCCGGCCGTGGTGGCGCCGAAGCTGTGCCCGGCCAGCTTGGACGGCTCGGTCAGTCCGGCGTCATGGGCCTTTTTCGAGGCGAGGATCACCGCGCCCGGAATCTGGGGATCTTCGGAAAGTCCGCCCGCGATGACCTTGACCACGCCGCGTTCGGCAAGGTTGAACAGGCTGCCAGTGATCGAGGTGGTGCCATAGCTGACATCGCCGCCCGCGACGGCCACCGAAAGCGCATTCGCGGCTTCGAAGAATTTCAGGTCGACGTCGAGGCCTTCCTCTTTGAAATAGCCCTTCTCATAGGCGATGAAGGTCGGCGCCTGACTGGCCAGCCGCAGCGCACCGACATTGATGTCGGTCTGCGCGAAGGCAGCGCCGGTCCAAGCCATCATCACGGCCAGCGACGACAGCGCGACAGCACGAGTGTTCTGAAATCCCATTGGATCACCCCTCCCAAGATCTAGGGGGCCTAGATGCGCTTTCTGATCCATGCGTGCAATCGACAAGTTTTGTGTTTGTCATGCCCTGAGGTTATGGATCGCTTGCCAGCAGCTTGCGCAACTCGTCCGTCAGCAGGTCCAGATTGCGGGAAACCGGACGGCTGCTGTTCCATTGCAGGAACACCTCGAAACGAGGCGGGTTCTTCAGCGGGATCGCGACCAAATCGGCGCCGATCTGGCCCCGGATCGAAAAGCTGTCGATCAGCGCGATCCCCATTCCCTGCCCGGCCAGCGCGATGGCGGTATCGCTGAAACGCACCACCATCTTGGGGTTGGCGATATCGACCACACCGTCAAGGAAGGCCCGGATCGCCCGCTGATGCGGGCCGTTGGACTGGAAGCAGATGATCCCCTGTCCCACCAGTTCGCCCGCGGAAATCATCTCGTGCCGCGCCAGAGGGTGGTCCTGGCTCATCAGCGCGACCAGCTCGCCATCACCCAGCTTCCGGCTGGCAAGGGCGGGATGCTTGTCGGGGGCGATCGTGACAAGGCAGTCACCGGTACCGTTCACCAGATATTGCGCCATCTGGTCGATGGAGAGCACATCCAGAAACAGGTCCAGACCGGGATGGCGACGTGACAGGGCATGGATGGCCTGAGGCACCAGCGCGCGGGCGACGCTGGCGGTCGCCCCAAGCCGGAAAGTGCCCTCATTGCTGTCGGCAATGCGCGCGATCCGCCGCCCGAGGCCGTTCAGCTGCTTCATGATGCCATCGACCTCCTCGAAGATCAGCATGGCCTCCTTCGTCGGGACCAGACCCTTGCCGTCCTTGGTAAACAGGCGCAGACGCAGCACGTCCTCGATCCGCTTGACGGTGCGGCTGATCGACGGCTGCGACACCCCCATCAGCTTCGCCGCCGAGGTGATGGACCGGGTCGAAAGCACGGTGTGAAGCGTTTCGATCTGGCGCAGGCTCAGGGCCGCGCGGTCGGTGCGGCTTCGTGAGGCGCGCGAGGATGTTTCAGCGCCCCCAGCGGGATCCGATTGTCGTGCCATTCAAATTTCCCAATGCCCTTCGAGGCAAGCAGCAAGGCCCATGTTGTCAGCGTTCGAAATCGCGATCCAGCGGCCAGAGCGGACGAGGCGCACGGAGGTATGGCCGCCGCTCGGCCTTGGACGTCGCCAGTGCCCCCGCGTCGCAGACAATGACCTTGCCCGCAATGGGTTCGAAGGCGGCGCGGAAATGCTGCATGGATTTCAGGACCAGCACGCGTCGCCGGGTCGGCTCGATCCCGAAGGCGCGGAGCTGTTGCAGGTCCACCATCTGCTGCGCCTCGGTCACGACCAGCACCTCGATCCCGCCAAGGTCGATGACCGCCGTTGGCCCGAAGCTGTGGGAGAGCCCGCCCTGAATCGGCCCGTCGCCGATATAGGCCCCGTCCGAGAGCTTGCGGATGATGCCGGTCACGGTCAGCGGCCCACCCCCGAAATCCGGGTTGCCCTTGCCGCCCATGGTCACGGTCACGGTCTCGCCCTCGGCATTGCGGTGCAACTCCGTCGCAGCCTCGGGGTCGATCATCGGGGCGAGGACCGCGCCGGTCACCCCCGCCTCGATCAGCCCCTTCAGCAGCGCGGTGGAATCGCCATAGGAACCCGCGCCCGGATTGTCGGCATAATCCGCGATTACCAGCGGCCTGTCGCCCTGCCACGCCAGAGCCTCGGCCGCGGCCTCATCGACCTCGATGAAGACATTGCGTTTCTTGGTGCGCCCGTTCCAGATCGCGGCGGCAAGCTCCTCGGTCACGGCCTGCGCCGCCGCCTCGGCCAAGGGATCGCGGCTGTCATAGGTGGCCAGCACGGTCGGGCCGACGCAGAACACATCCGCGCCGGTGAACGCGGCATTGACCGAGACCGCATGAAGCCCCGCCTCTTCGGCCGCGATGGCGCGCTGATACAGGGCCAGAGTCTCGGGGATGTCGGTGCGGCCCGAATTCGCCTCGTCCAGTATCGGGACATGTGCGCGGATGGTCCGGGGCGCGATTTCGCCCTTCATGGCGCGGCCGAGGATGCGGGCGGCATGGGCGCCGGTCTCGCGCATGTCGACATGGGGATAGGTCTTGTAGGAGACGTAGATCTGCGCCCGCTCGACCATCTCGGCCGAGACCATGGCGTGCAGGTCCAGCGTCACCGCGATCGGGATCTGATCGCCCAGTTCGGCGCGCAGCAGCCGCAGCAAAAGCCCCTCGCCATCCTCGCAGAATTCGGGGACCATCGAGCCATGCAGCGACAAAAGCAGGCCGTCCAGCCGCTCCTTGTTGTCACGCGCGGCGTTCAGGATCACGCCCGCGATATGGTCATAGGCCGCTTTCGTGACCTGCCCGCCCGGCACGGCATGGGCGCTGATCGCGTGGATGACGTTCCAGCCGGCGGGCCGCGCCACATCGAGGAAACCGGCGAGTTCGGTATTCGCATTTCCCCGCGCCGCGATGGCATCCTCGCCGTAATGCAGCGCATCCGCCTGAAATTGCGGCAAGCCGGTGCGGTAGCGCGAGAAGGTATTGCTTTCGTGCTGGAATTCGGCGGTCAGGACAGTGAAGGTCATCTGGGTCTCGGGTCTGGGGCTCAGTCGGCAAGGCGGACGCGGTGATCCGGGCCAATCGGGACGAGTGTGCTGGCCTCTGGCGGCAGGCTCGGGTCGGGCCGGGTGGAAATATCGGGCGCGAAGCTGCGCCCGGCCGGGATCGTCGCCCCATCCGGCACGCCGCGCGCGCCGGTCAGGATCGCCTCGGCATCGGGAACCGAGCCGATCAGGCGGCGGGTATAGGGATGGGTCGGCCGGGTAAAGACCGAATGCCAGTCCCCCTCTTCGACGACGCGGCCGTAATACATCACCGCGACGCGGTCGCTGACATGCTCGACCACCGAAAGATCATGCGAGATCATGATGTAGCTGAGCTTCAGCGTCTCCTGCAGGTCCATCAGCAGGTTGATGATCTGCGCCTGAATCGAGACATCCAGCGCCGAGACCGGCTCGTCCAGCACGAGGATCCGGGGGTCCAGCATCAACGCCCGCGCAATGCCGATCCTCTGGCGCTGGCCGCCCGAGAACTCATGCGGAAACCGCTTGGCATGATCAGCTTGCAGGCCGACGCGGGCCAGCATCGCGGCAACCCGGTCCTGCGCCTCGGACCCGGAGGCCAGCCCGTGCAGTTTCAACTGCGACAGCAGCGTCGAGCCGATGGTCTGGCGCGGGTTGAGCGAGGCATAGGGGTCCTGAAACACCATCTGCGCAATCCGGGCGCGTTCCTTGCGGTCCGGCGCGCCCGGACCGTTCAGCGGCTTGCCTTGATACAGCACCTGCCCCTCGGTCGGCTCCTGCAGGCCCATGACCGTCAGCGCGGTCGTGGACTTGCCGCAGCCGGATTCGCCAACGATCGAGAGGCACTCGCCTTCGTTCAGCGTCAGGTTCACGCCCTCGACCGCGCGCAGGATGCGGCGGGGGCCGAGGGGCGTGCGGCGGGGCAGGTTAAAATGGACCTTGAGGTCGCGGATTTCCAGCAAGGGCGCGCTCATACCCCCGCCCCCTCGGCAAGGCGCGGGCCGCGCGGAGTGATGAGCGTTGGCATGTCGCGTCCGCGATCCTTGGCCGCCACCACCTCCTCAAGCTCGGTCAGGCGGCCACGGTGGCCAAGTCCGCGCGAGCCGAGGCGCGGTCGGGAGGCGAGCAACCCGCGCGTATAAGGATGCAGCGGGTTGGTGAAGATGTTACGGGTGTCCTGCTCCTCGACCAGCCGGCCCCGGTCCATGACCCCGACCCGCTGGCACATATTGGCGATGACGCCGAGGTCGTGGCTGACGAGCAGGACCGCCGTGCCCTCGGCGCGGCAGAGATCGGCCATCAGTTCCAACACGCCCGCCTGAACCGTCACGTCCAGCGCCGTCGTCGGCTCATCCGCGATCAGCAGGTCGGGGCGGCAGGCCAGCGCAATCGCGATCATCACGCGCTGGCGCATCCCCCCGGAAAGCTGATGGGGATAGGCGCGGGCGCGTTCCTCGGGCGCGGGCACCCGGACGCTCTCCAGAGCCTCGACGGCCTTCCTGCGCGCCTCGGGCCAGCCCATGCCGCGATGGATCACAAACATCTCGGCGATCTGGCGACCGATGGTGACCAGCGGATTGAGCGCCGTCATCGGCTCCTGAAACACCATGGCGATGCGGTCACCGCGCAGCTGGCGGCGTTCGCGCGGGCGCATTCTCAGGAGGTCGCGACCCTGAAAATGGATCGTCCCGCCGGTGACGGTCAGGGGCCGCTTCAGCAGGCCCATGATCGCGAGGCCGGTCACGCTTTTGCCGGAACCGGATTCGCCCACCAGCCCGTAAGTCTCGCCCGGCAGGATGTCGAAGGAGACGCTGTGCAGGATCCGGTGACTGCTGCCGATACCAAGGCGCAGGTTGCGGACCGACAGGATCGGGTCGGGAAGAAAATCGCTCATGCCTTCCGCGTTCTCATATGGGGGTCGAGCATGTCGCGCAGGCCGTCACCCAGAAGGTTGAAGCCCAGCACCGTGGCAAAGATCGCAAGGCCCGGGAAGATCGCAGCCCAAGGGGCGGTGCGGATCAGCTCGCGCGCGTCCGACAGCATGTTGCCCCAGCTTGGCTGCGGCGGGCGGATGCCGACGCCAAGGAAGGACAGCGCCGCCTCGGACAGGACCGCGCCGCCGATGCCCAGCGTCGCGATCACCAGCACCGGGCCAAGGATGTTCGGCAGGATCTGGGTGCGCATGATGTTGAGGTCGCCGAAGCCCGCCGTCTTGGCGGCCTGAACGAAGCCCTGATTTTTCAAGGACAGCGTAGAGGAGCGCGCGATGCGGCAGGTCCATGACCAGTTCGTCAGGCCAAGCGCGATCAGCAGGCTCGGCAGTCCCGGCCCCAGCACCGCCATGATGGCCAGCGCAAAGACCAGCGACGGAATCGCCAGCATGACATTGGTGAGGCCGTTCACGCAGTCGTCCCACCAGCCGCCGAAATACCCGGCCGAGACGCCAAGCGACGTCCCGATCAGCGAATTGATGAGCTGCGAGATCAGCCCCACCGTCAGCGAAACCCGCGCCCCGTAGAGCACCCGCGAAAAGACGTCGCGCCCCTGCCCGTCGGTGCCCATCCAATGCTCCCAGCTGGGTGGCATTTCGGAATTCATCAGGTCCGCGTCCATGATCGGATCATAGGGTGCGAGATGGCCCGCAAGGATCGCACCAAGGACGACCAGAACCACCAGCACGAGGCCGAGCGTGAAATTGAAACGAAGCATCATGGCTCAGCCCACCTTGATGCGCGGATCGATCAGCGCATAGGTGATGTCGACCAGCATGTTGATGACCAGAAACCACAGCACGATCACCAGCACCGCGCCCTGAACGACCGGAATGTCCCGCACCGACACGCTGTCGACCAGAAGCGAGCCGATGCCGGGCCATGAGAACAGCTTCTCGACCACGATGGCCTGCCCCATCAGCGCCCCGATCTGCAGTCCCATGGTCGTCAGGATCAGGACGAGGACGTTGCGGGCGACATGGCTGCGCACCAGACGCGGCTCGGCCAGTCCCTTGGCGCGGGCGGTGCGGACGAAATCGGCGTTCATCACGTCCAGAACCCCCGCCCGCGTCGTTCGCGCCAGCAGCGCCATGGGCGAGACCCCGAGCGCGATGGCGGGCAGGATGATGTGCCGGATGCTGCCCGGCTGATACCCGAAGCTCGGCAGCCAGCCGAGGTTCAGCGCAAAGACATACATCAGTAGCAGCCCGAACCAGAATTCCGGCAGCGACAGGCCCGAGACCGCGACGACCATCGTGCCACTGTCAAAGATGCTGCCAGGTTTCAGCGCGGCAAGGAAACCGAGCGGGATGCCCACGACCGCCGCGAAACCCATCGCGCAAAGCGCCAGCTTGATCGAGGGCCAGAGCCGCGGCTCGATCACGTTCCAGACTGGTTCGCGGGTGCGGTAGGAAATGCCCAGATCGAAATGGGCAAGCCCCCAGAGATAGTTCCAGAGCCGGACCAGCAAGGGCTGATCAAGGCCGAACTGCTCGTTCAGATGCGTCAGCACCTGCGCATTGGTGGCGTTGCGCCCCTCGGACATCAGCGAGGTGATGAAACTGCCGGGCACGACGCTGAAGATCACGAAGATGATCAGGACGACCGCCAGCATCGTGGGAATCATCTGCAGCGTCCGGCGAAGGATGAAACGCATCATCTGCGGATCCTGCCTTTCCTTGGAATTGCGCGGAAGGCTGGAAGGGCCCGGAAACCCGGACCCCTCCGTCCGATTGCTCAGGCGTTACTGGCGTGCCGCGGGGGCGTTTTCGTCGACCCAGATGTCTTCGTAATCCTGAATCGCCAGTTCCATCGCATTCGGCTTCAGCCCGTGGACCCAAGGCTGATAGGCCATGACGGCCTTGTTGTAGTTGAAGAACCAGACCGGCGCTTCTTCCTGGAACAGGTTGTTGGCCTGCCGCAGCAGGTCGTTCTGCTTGGCCGGATCGGTCTCCTGCCCGGCGGCCTCGATCAGCTTGTCGAAGTCCGGGTTCGCGAACTTGACGTAGTTGCAGGCCGATTGCGAGGTCGTGGACTTGAAGCAGGTCAGGTATTTCAGCGGATCCGGCCCCGAGGAGTTCGACCAGATATAGGCCTCGAAATTATCCGACAGGATCTTGTCGGACAGGACCGAGCCATCGACCGGGTCGGTCGTGACCTCGACCCCCACCTTGGCCAGCATCGGGATGATCGCCTCGACGATGGGCAGGCCCCAGCTTTCGTTGTCGGTGGCAGTGACCGCGAATTTCAGCCCGGTCTCATAGCCCGCTTCCTTCAAGAGCGCCTTGGCCTTCTCGGAATCATAGGCATAGGGCTTGGCGTCCTTGTCGAAGGCGGGGGAGGAGGTCGGAAGCCATGAAACCGCCGGATACGCCTTGTTTTTCAGCAGCTTCTGGATGATCAGGTCACTGTTGATCGCGTGGTTGATCGCCTGACGGACGCGCTTGTCCTTGAATGCCTCGACCTTGGGATTGAAGCCGATATTGCGGGTATAGACCTCGGCCACCTCGAGGATATTGTCCTTCAATGCCGGGTCCTGCGTATAGGCCTCATACTGGACGGGGCCGAGGACGTTCGCGTCGATCTCGCCATTGCGGAAGGCGACGTCGCGGGCTGCGGCCTCGCCCATCAGCATGATGTCGAGCTTGGCGAGATGCGGCTTGCCCTCCTCGTAATAGTCGTCGAACTTCACCAGCTCGACCTTGGAACCCGGAACGTAATTTGCCAGCTTGAACGGGCCGAGGCCGTTCGGCTTCGAGGCAAGCTGATCCTCGGGATAGTCCTTGGAATAGATCGGCGCATAGTTCGACATCAGGTTCCAGCCGGGATCGGCAAGGTTGGTGACGGTGATCTCGACCGTCTTGTCGTCGATCTTCTTCAAGCCCGCGATATGGTCGGCCGTGCCCGCCTGAAACTCCGCCACGCCTTCGATCTGCAACATCTGCTCAGCCCCCGGCAGGGCCTTCTTCGGATCGGCGAGGCGGTTATAGGACCAGACCACGTCATCGGCGTCCAGCTTGTCGCCATTGTGGAAGGTCGCGTCGCGCAGCTTGTAGGTATAGGTCTTGCCATCCGCCGATTTCTCGACCGATTCCGCCAGATCAAGCTCGGGCTTGCCGCTCTCCGGGTTCCATTTGTAAAGCGAGCGGTTCAGCGCCTTGGCAACGATCTCGTCCTGCGTATGCGGCGTCGCCGTAATGTCGAGCGAGGTGATGGAATTGCCGTAGGGCGCGGTGAAGACGAAGGTTCCGCCATCCCTCGGGGTCGCATCCTGCGCAAGCGCGGCACTCGCCGTCCCAAGCGCAAGCGCCGCCATCAGGCTAAGTCTGGTCAGCATGGTCTCTCTCTCCCTGTTGGGGCAATTCCGCCCCCGTTCGTTGGTTTCTGGCCAGACGCCTCCCCGCGCCGGGCCTCAGCTTCTGTCGTGGACGATGCGTCCATCCAGAATTGTCATCTCGCAGCGGGTATGGTGCAGGATCGTCTCGGGATCGGCGATCAGCAGGTCCTGATCGAACACCGCGACATCCGCCAGCATCCCTGGCTCCAGCCGACCCTTGACCGCCTCCGCGCCCTGCGAATACGCGCCGTGTTCGGTATAGGCGCGCAGGGCTTCCTCGGGCGTCAGGATCTCGGAGGCATCCATCACCGTTCCCTTGTGGGTCTTGCGCGTCAGCATCGCGTAAATGTCCGGGAAGGGATTGGGCGAGCAGACCGGCGAGTCGCTGCCGGTCGAGGGTTTCAACCCCAGCCGGTCCCAGGTCGCGATGGGATAGGAGCGCAGACCCCGCTCTGGCCCCAGCACCGAGACATAGGCATCGCCGAAATCATAGATGAAGGCCTGCTGCGGCGCGGGCAGGATGCCCGCCGCCACCATGCGCTGGTTCATCCCGGCATCGGCATAGCCGCAATGCTCGATCCGGTGGCGGTGCTGGTGGTCGGAGTCAGCGGCCCGCACCCGCTCATAGGCGCGGATAAGCTGGTCGATGGCGGCATCGCCGATGCCGTGGCAGACCATGGTGTAGCCCATCGAGGTATAGCGATCGACCAGTTCGAAAAGCTGCTCGTCCGGCAACATCTGGACGCCGTAATTGTTGGTCTGCCCGCGATAGGGCTGGCGCATCCATGCGGTGCGGCCGCCCGCCGAGCCATCGGTGAAGATCTTCACGCCACCGATACGGAACATGTCATTGCCGACCCCGGTGACAAGGCCGACCTCGTGGCAGGACTCAACAATGGAGGATCCCGGATCGCCCAGCAGCGTCGCCCAGACCCGGACCGGCAGGCGCCCGTCCCGCAAGGCGAGGTGATAAGCCCGAATCTCGGTCATGCCGTCGATCTGGCCCGTCGCGGCATCCATGCAGGAGGTGATGCCGAATTGCGCGAGGTGCTGGCCGCCCGCCTCGATCGCGTCGATGATTTCGTCAAGCGAGGGTGTCGGCTGCACGTTGTAGACAAGGTTCTGCGCGTTTTCCGCCAGCATCCCGGTCAACTGCCCATCCTCGCGCCCGATAAGGCCGCCATCCGGGTCGGGTGTCCCGGCAGTGATGCCCGCCCGCGCAAGGGCCGCCGAGTTCACCACCGTGACATGCCCGCAGGCGCGCGTCACCGAAACCGGATGATCGGGCAGCGCCGCATCAAGCTCCTGCACCGTCGGCATCAACCCGTCGGGATAACGCGTCTGGTCAAAGCCGCGCGCGCGGATCCAGTCGCCCTTGGGTGTCTCGGCCGCGCGGAGTTGCAGCGCGCGGAACAGATCCTCGCGCGTTGGCGCGGCATCGGCGGTGGCATCGACCTGCCCGCGTAGCAGTCCGGTCGAGATCAGGTGAAGATGCGCGTCGATCAGTCCGGGCATCGCAAAACGCCCGGCGAGGTCGACGACCTTCGTTCCCGGCCCGATCAACGGCGCGATCTCGGCATCGCTTCCCAGCGCCAGAATCCGGTTGCCCGCAATCGCCAGAGATTCCGCCAGCGGCATCCCGTAACCCGGCCAGATTTTCCCACCCCGAAGCACGAGATCGGCAACGATCGCAAAAGTCATGGTAAAGCTTTCATCCCTGTGTCGGTCCGGTGGCCGGACCGGTTGTTTAGACAAAATGCTCCTGATTCCGCATCAAGCTGTCAAGCTATTGTCGGGCAAGCCTTTGCAAAGCTGCGATACCCGCCGCTTCGTCGATGAAAAAGCCGCCGCTCGACGGCCGGGTCCGCGCGGCGCTTTCGGCTGGTCTCAGCGGGTTGCGCCGGAGGCCGCCCGTAGCCAGTCCGCCAGCAAGGGTGGGACGGGACCGCCGCGACCGGGAACCGTGGTGGCGACGCAAAGCGCGTTCAGGATCGCCTCCTCGGTGCTTTCGCAGGCGGCGCGGAACAGGTCGTCGATGCGCGTATCGGACAGGCGTTCAAGCGGAATCGTGTCGCCCTGGGGCATATGCGGCACGCGGTTCGCGGTGGTGAAACCCAGCACGATATCGCCGCTGCCATGCCCCCAGAACGCCCCCAGCCGCGCGATCCCTGCCCCGGCCCTACGGCAGATCCGTTGCAACTGGCGCTGGTCCACCGGCGCATCCGTCGCAAGGATCACGATGATCGAGCCCTGCTCGGGTAGTGGCGGGTGGCGGGGGTCGGGGCGGCGCCCATCGGGCAGGACCAGATCCCCGGCGCGCCCGAAATTCGCCAGCACCAGCGCCCCCAGATGGCAGTCCCGCCCCACGATCCGGGTCCGGCGCGAGGCCGTGCCGATCCCGCCCTTGAAGCCAAAGCAGGACATGCCCGTCCCCGCGCCGACCGAACCCTCGGCGACCTCGATCCCAGCCGCATCGAGCGCCGCCAGCGCATCCGCCTCGGTCACGGCGAGGGCCTGAATATCCGACAGCGGCCCGTCATTGCATTCGCAGACCACGGCATTGATGGTCGAAGTCTCGCGTCCGATCGCCGGGGTTTCGGCGATGGCGCGGCGGATCAGCGCATTGACGCAGGTGACGACGCCGTAGGTATTGGTCAGCAGGAGCGGGGTCTCCCGCGTGCCAAGCTCGGCCACCTGCACCAGCCCGGCGCTTTTGCCAAAGCCGTTGATGACCTCGACCGCGGCGGTCAGCTTCTCGAGGAACAGGTTTCCCGGCTGCGGCAGGATCGCGGTGACGCCGGTATTCACCGTCCCGCGGCGCAGGGTAACGTGACCGACGCAGACGCCCGGCACATCGGTGATCGCATTGCCCGCGCCGGGAGGCATGATCCCCGCCACCAGTCCCAACTCGCGCGCCCGTGCCATGTCGTTCCCTCCCGTCCGATCCCGCCTCCAGCAGTGCCGGTCTGGTCCCGCAAGAGCAAGCCCAAGCATGTGACGACGTGACAAAGGGGCACCCGTGGCCGCGGTGTTCAACCGCGCGTCTTCCCCTTCGCCGCCGCGAGCAGGGCGCTACCTGAAAGCGAACAGATCCTCGTCGGAATCGGCCCGTCCTGCCAGCCGGGCGGCGATGATTTGCGCGGCGATCATCGAGAAGGTGATGCCATTGCCGCCGAACCCCATCACCGCATGGCAGCGGCGAAAGCCCGGCACGCGGTCGATGATGGGAAGGCCGTCGATGGTATTGCCGAAAGGCGCCGCCCAGACATAGGCGGGCGGGCCGATCTTGATGCCGCAGAGCGCGTGCAGTTTTGCAGCGATCCGTTCGGCGCTGGCCCGCAGAAGCGCCGGGTCTCTGTAGGCCGCGGGATCGTCGCGATCCTCGCCACCCGCGATGATGCGGCCATCACGCGCGGTGCGGAAATAGAGGTAGGGGTCGGCGGCCTCCCAGACCAGCATTCCGTCCAGCCAGTCCGGTCGGGCGATGCGCGGGCGGCTGGCCAGAGCCCATGTCGAGGTGATGCGATGGACCCGGCTTTCCATCTGCGGCAGGAATTCGTAGCCGGTGCAGAACACGGCCTGACCCGCCGTCAAGATCATGCCTCCGGAGGTTGCAAGCGCGATACTGTCCCCCACCTCGGCCAGATCGGTGATCTCGACCGGCGAGGCGATCTCGGCCCCGCGTTGCTGCGCCAGCCGCAAGAGGCCCGCCGTCAGTTGCGCCGGGTTCGCCGAGGCCGAAGCCTGCGACAGCAGCGCCGCCATGCGGTCGATGCCGAAGCGCCGCCCCAGTTCCGCATGGCCGAGGTAATCGCAGGCTATTCCCGCCCTCTGCCGCGCCTCGAATTCGTGGCGCATGGCGCGATGGCCCATCTCGTCACCGGTCAGATATAGCGCCGCCTTGGGCTGCATGTGGCAGTCGGTTCCAAGGCGCGAGACCAGATCCTCCAGATCGCGCACCGCCCTGACCGAGCGTTGCCAGGCGCGGGCGGCCTTCTCCGGCCCGATACGTTTCGCCAGCTGATGCAGTGGAACGTCGATTTCGTGCTGGATCATCGCGGTCGAGGCGAGGCTCGATCCCCGCACCGGTGGCCGGCGGTCAAGGATGAGGATGCGAAGCTTGCGCCGCGACAGTGCCTCGGCCGTCAGCGCGCCGCTGATCCCGGTGCCGATGATGACGACATCCCACGACTTCGCCGAAGGGGTCCGGATCGCGGGGGCAGAGATCCCCCGGGTCGCTGCCCAGAAGGGCATGTCCATGTGCAGCCGGCGCTGTCGCGTGCGGGCCTTTTGCTTGGGCGCGGGCGGCACGGTCAGGCAAGATCCCGCAGCTTCGGCTCCCGGTCCCAATAGCGCAGGGTGGCGGCTTTGGGCAGCGCGGCAAGGTCGGTCACGCCCTCGTCCGGGGCGATCCCGGCGCGGTCCAGCAGGGGTTTCGCCCCGGCGTCATGGCCGATGGCCTTGAGATGGGCGAAGGCATCCATCACGAAGCCCATTGCGGCGCTGTCCTGCGCCAGCTTCCGCGCCGCGGCCTCGCTCAGGACCAGCGCTACCGCATCGAACAGCCAGGAAGGCGAGCCCGCAAGCTGGCCATCCGCCTTCATCTCGCCGCCCTTCAGCTTGATGCCGCCGATCTTGGACGCGATGGTGAAGGGCGTCCCGCCGGCGTCCCGGATCGCGCCGATCAGCGCCTCCAGCGCCGCCTTGTCCGAGCCCTCGTCGAACAGAATCCCCACCTTGCGACCCTGAAGCGTGGCGTGCCATTTCTTCTGGATCGAAAGCGCGTCGCTGGGATCCAGATCCAGCGGCGGACGCGCGGGCTTCGCGGGCGCGGGCAGTTCCATCGCCAGCCCCTTCGCGACGCGACCGGCCAGTTCCTCGTCGACATGGCGCAGATGCGACAACAGACGCCGCCGGACATGTTCGAGGCCGACCTTGGACAGCTCGAAGGTGATGGCCGAGGCGATATGGGCCTGCTCGCTTGCGGTCTGGGATTTCCAGAACATGCGCGGCTGGCTGTAGTGATCGGCAAAGCTCTCGGCCCGCACCCGCAGTTTCGGCCCCGCAACCTTCTGCGGCGCGGTGCGGAAGCCCATCGCGCGCGGGCGCGGGCCGCCATCCTCGCCCGCCTCGGCCAGACTGTTCGGCTCATAGGCGGCGCGGCCGATCGGAACCCGCGTCTGCATCATCCCGTCGCGCATCATGTTGGCATAGGGGCATTTCGGCGCATTGACCGGGATCTGGTGGAAGTTCGTCGTGCCCAGCCGCGATTTCTGCGTGTCGAGATAGGAAAACAGCCGCCCCTGCAACAGCGGGTCATCCGAGAAGTCAATCCCCGGCACCACGTTCGAGGGCAGGAAGGCCAGTTGCTCGTTCTCGGCGAAATGGTTGTCGGGATTGCGGTCCAGCACCATGCGCCCGATGATGCGCAGCGGCACCACCTCCTCGGGGATGAGCTTGGTCGCATCGAGCACGTCATAGGGCAGGCTCGCCGCCAGTTCGGCGTCGAAAACCTGCACGCCGAAGTCATATTCCGGGAAATCCCCGGCGGCGATCGCATCCCACAGGTCGCGGCGGTGATAGTCGTTGTCGCCGCCCTGCAACTTGGCGCTTTCGTCCCAGACCAGAGATTGCGTGCCAAGCCGCGGCCGCCAATGGAACTTGACGAAGCGCTCGGCCCCCTCGGCATCCACCAGCTTGAAGGTGTGGATGCCGAAACCCTCCATCATGCGATAGCTGCGCGGAATGCCGCGATCAGACATTGCCCACATGACGGTGTGCAATGTCTCGGGCATCAGCGAGACGAAATCCCAGAAGGTGTCATGCGCCGAGGCGGCCTGCGGAAAGCCCCGGTCGGCCTCCATCTTCACGGAATGGATCAGGTCGGGAAACTTGATCGCATCCTGAATGAAGAAGACCGGGATATTGTTGGCGACCAGATCCCAGTTGCCCTCGTCGGTATAGAACTTGGTGGCAAAGCCGCGCACATCGCGAGGCGTGTCGACCGAACCCGCGCCGCCGGCGACGGTGGAAAAGCGCACGATCACCTCGGTTCGCTTGCCTTTTTCCGCGAAGAGGCTGGCGCGGCTCAGGTCCGGGATCGGGTCGGTGCATTCGAAATAGCCATGCGCGACCGAGCCGCGGGCATGGACGATCCGTTCTGGAATACGTTCATGATCGAAATGGAAGATCTTCTCGCGCAGGATGAAATCTTCCAGCAGCGTCGGTCCACGCGCCCCGGCGCGCAGGCTGTTCTGGTTGTCCGAGATCGGGGTGCCGTGATTGGTGGTGAGAAGCGGCGTGTCCGCGGTTCCGACCTGCTGGGTCTCGCCGCCTTCGCCGGTGGTCTGATCATAGGGATGTGCCATGTGCTCGCCTTCCGTATCGGTAGGTCAGGGACGAGCGCCCGCCCGTCCGGCTCGGAGGAAAACGTCCGCGGCAGGGCAGGGTTCCGGCCCCCGCGCCGCGCGGGTTTCAGAAGGTGAGGTGGAAATGCTCGCCGATATCGGGCTCGTCCCCGGTCAGCCGCGCCTTGGCGACCTGGAAAAGGAAGCCGACCCCGCCGGTGGTCGGCCAGATGTCGGCCTCGGTCAGGCTGAGCTTCAGCAGGCGCAAGTCCGGGTCCTTCCTGCCCTCCTCGAACCAGGCCGCCGCGACGGTGTTCCAGATCTCGTCGAGCTTTTCGCGATCGGCGGAGAGTTCGAGCTGCCCTTCGATCTGCGCCCAGAGCCTGCCCGCCGCATCGCCGATGACATGGATCGCGGGCTGGCCGCCCTGTGCGAGTTCGCCGACCAGATCCGTCCCTTCGGCGGTGATGAACCACAGCGCCTTCGCCTCGGCATCGGCATAATGCGACATCGGCACCATCTTCATCCGCTCGCGCGTGCCAAGCATTCCGGCATTGATCCCGGCAAGCCGTTTCCAGAAGATCTGTTCCTCTTGCGACATGGCACGCTCCTTTCCCTGAATCGGTAATGGTCATGCTTCGGCGGGCCAAATCGGCTCGCCCGGCTCAGGGCTGAAACGTCCCGGTCACGTCGCGGTTCCGAAATCCGGTTCCGGCAGGGCTTGCCGCTGGAACTCAAGCGGAGTGTGGACGGCGGCGCTGAAGGAGACGGCTGCCTTCCGGCGATCCGAGGAGGCTGGCCTCGATGGGCTATCCGAACCGAGGCGGCAGTCAGCCGCCGCCCAGCCGGGGCGCGCGAAACAGCCGGGTCCGCGCAAAGATGTCCTCGAGCCGGTTCAGCCGGTCCTGAACCTGATCGGCGCAGTGGCTCTGCACCCGCTCCAGCAGGGCCTCGACCACCACCATCATGGTTGCGGTCGAATCCCATGCCGCGGGCATCTCGATCCGGCAGGGCAGGCTGTGGCGGGCATGGGCCGCTGCGGGCGACATCCAGCGGTCGGTGATCAGAATGACCTCTGCCCCCTGCCCCGCCGCCAGTTCGGCCAGATGGACCGCATTCGCCTCATATCGCCGGATGTCGAAGATGACCACGACATCCCCGCGCCGCAGGTCCAGCAGCATCTGCTGCCAGTCGGTCTGGTGATCCGAGACATGGACCACCTCGGGACGGATCACCCGCAAGAGGGTCGCCATGTAATCGGCATGGGCATGGGTCAGGCGACCGCCCATCACCGCCACCCGCCTCGCGGGATCGGCCAGAAGCGCTGCCGCTCCGTCGAAATCCGGGGCGGGGATCTGGTCCAGCGTCGCTTCGATATTCGCGATGACCTGCGCGGCAAAGGACTGGATCGGGTGGCGGCGCGGCCCACGGGCGCCATCGGTCAGCGACAGGGGCGCCGCCAGCAGGCGCCCGACCTCGGCCCGCAGCGCGGTCTGATAGTCGCCATAGCCGCGAAAGCCCAGCTTCTGGACAAGACGCACGACCGTCGGCGCCGATACCTGTGCGGCGCTGGCCAGCATGGTGATGGAGCCAAGCGCGGACATCGGGAAATGCGACAGGATATGCGTCGCCACCTGCCGCTCGGCGCGCGTCAGCTCGCCCAGTGAAGCGCGCATCCGTTCCTCGATCATCCCGACCATCCGATTGCTCCCGCAAGAGATGAAACATCTTTAACAGATAATCCAACTCAGAAAAATTCTTGACAGAATCCGCCGGGCCGGATGACGCTGAACAAAAATCAGGGAGATGACACGGCGTGGCACGGCTGCTCTCCAGGCGCATTTTCGCGTGGGATTTCAGACATGAACGGACGCATCGCTGATGCCCCGTGCCGCCGTCGCCTTCGTCCGCATCGTCGAGACCATCAATTACCGCATCGGACGGATGGCGATGTATCTGCTGATCGTGCTGGCGCTGGTGCTGCTGTGGTCGGCGATTGCCAAGGCCTTCTTCCAACCCTCGCTCTGGACGCAGGAAATGGCGCAGTTCACCATGATCGCCTATGTCGCGCTTGGCGGGGCCTATTCGCTGCTTCTGGGCGCCAATGTCAGGATGGACCTGCTTTATGGCCGCTGGTCGGTCAGGACGCGCGCGGCGGTGGATTGCGTGTCGATCTTTGCCCTGATCATCTTTCTGGGCGTCATGCTGTGGGGCGGGATCGAAAGCACGATCTATGCCTTCGAAATCGGCGAGCGGTCGCGCACGATCTGGCGCCCCTACATGGCGCCGATCAAGATCGTGATCTGCACCGGCGTCGTCCTGATGCTGTTGCAATCGGTCGCCTTCCTGATCCGCGACATCGCCACGCTGCGCGGCACCCCCCTTCCGGAAGGCCCCGTCTGAT
>Ga0160459_100203_pt1 | contig 32119 bp, 26 predicted proteins | sample HID1973K_E6MG_FD_108208 | JGI IMG/M metagenome (GOLD analysis project Ga0160459, IMG submission 108208) | Enriched mosquito-associated microbial communities from UW Madison campus, WI, USA - HID1973K_E6 MG | ecosystem: Host-associated > Arthropoda: Insects > Digestive system > Unclassified ... | reverse complement strand
CTTCATGCCGTGCGTGAGGTGGCCGCCGTGGGCCAGGGAGAGGCCAAGGATCTTGTCACCCGGGGTGATCATGGCGGACAGCGCGGCGGCGTTGGCCTGCGCACCGGAGTGGGGCTGGACGTTGGCGTACTCGGCGCCGAACAGGGCCTTAACCCGGTCGATGGCCAGCTGCTCTGCGACGTCCACATATTCGCAGCCGCCGTAGTAGCGGCGGCCCGGGTAGCCCTCGGCGTACTTGTTGGTCAGAACGGAGCCCTGGGCCTCCATGACGGCGCGGGGGGCAAAGTTCTCGGAGGCAATCATTTCCAGGGTGCCGCGCTGGCGGCCAAGCTCCTGGTCCAGGACTGCCGCGATTTCGGGGTCGAGCTCGGCCAGCGGCTGGTTGCTGACTGCTGTGGTTGAGGTGGCTGTAGTAGTCACGAAAAACTCCTGGCTAGGGAAACGGGCACTGCTAAGGTCAGGCTACCGGCTGGCGCACTCCCGCACCGCCTTGATGACAGGGCGTGAAAGCGCCCGGCATGGTGCTGCTGCGCTGGCGCAGGGCAGCCCAAATCCGGCAAAACATGACCCTCGGCCCAGGCGTACGATCCGTGGTCTTCGTGATTGCCGCTCCCTGGTGGTTAGCCACCCAACGCCAGTTGCGACGCTTCCAGCCTATCAAAACCGGCACCTGCCGCGCGGGTAGGCTATTACGCGTGAATGAAGACCAGCTGAACCAAGCCTACGTACTGACCCTGTCCTGCCCGGACCGCCCCGGAATCGTCCACGCGGTGGCCGGCGCCCTGCTGGTGGCGGGAAGCAACATCATGGATTCGCAGCAGTACGGCAGCCCGGCCACCGGCAACTTCTTCATGCGGGTGGAGGTCACCACCGCGGCTCCTGCTTCCGAACTGCGGGCAGCCCTGGAACCGGTGGCAGCAGCCTTCTCCATGCAATGGAGCCTTAATACCGTGGGCGACAAGGTCCGAACCCTGGTGATGGCCAGCACGTCAGCCCACTGCCTCAACGACCTGCTGTTCCAGCAGCGCTCCGGCACGCTGCCCATCGAGATTCCCGCCATTGTCTCCAACCACCGGGACCTGGCCGGGCTGGCCGAGTTCTACGGCATCCCGTTCCACTACATCCCGGTGACAAAGGACACGAAGGAACAGGCCGAGGACAAGCTGCGCGCCCTGATTGCCGAGCACGATATTGAACTGACCGTCCTGGCCCGCTACATGCAGATCCTTTCTGACGAGCTTTGCACCGATCTCACCGGCAAGGCCATCAACATCCACCACTCGTTCCTGCCGTCCTTCAAGGGTGCCAAGCCCTACCACCAGGCCCACGCCCGCGGCGTGAAACTGATCGGCGCCACCGCCCATTACGTCACCGCCGCCCTGGATGAGGGCCCCATCATCGAACAGGAAGTCATCCGGGTGGACCACGCCCGGACTCCCGAGCAGTTCGTGCAGATGGGCCGTGACGTCGAGGGCCGCACCCTGGTCCAGGCCGTGCAGTGGCACGCCGAGCACCGGGTCCTGCTGGACGGCAACCGGACAGTGGTCTTCAACTAAGTAGCAGCAGATGTCGTTTTGGGGCCTCAAAACGACATCTGCTGCTACCCAGTTGGGTGCTGTGGTGGCTTAGGGTGAACCCATGGCTCCCCTATACCCTTTCGGCGGTCACTCCCCCGCCGTTCACGAATCAGCGTTCATTGCCCCGTCGGCGTCCATCATCGGCAACGCAACCCTGGGCGCGGACTCCAGCGCGTTCTACGGCGTCTCGGTCCGCGCAGATACTGCCGCCATAACGGTGGGTGCCGGCAGCAATCTGCAGGACAACGTCGTGCTGCACGCCGACCCCGGCTTCCCCTGCACGGTGGGCGAACGGGTCAGCGTGGGGCACGCCGCCGTCGTCCACGGCTGCACCGTGGAGGACGACTGCCTCATCGGGATGGGCGCCACCGTCCTGAACGGCGCCGTGATCGGCGCCGGTTCGCTGGTGGCTGCCGGCGCCGTGGTCCTGGAAGGAACAGTGGTTCCGCCCCGTTCGCTGGTGGCCGGGGTGCCCGGCAAGGTGCGCCGGGACCTGACGGAGGAAGAGTTCGACGGCGTCCGCGCCAACGCGTCACGGTACGTGGAGCTCGCGGCGAAGCACCGCGAATTGCACAGTTAGTCGAGGCTAATCGGGCCGAGCTCGTCCAGCAGGTCGCCCGGGCCCGGGTTGCCGTTTGCAGAACCGCCACCCAGGTGGTTGATGACACCCCATACCGCGTTCAGGCCGGTGGTCACGGCACCTTCGGCCCAGCCCGCGGTGAAGGAGACGTCGTCGCCCGCCAGGAAGATGCCGCGCTGGGACTCGGGCAGCGTGTCCTGCTTGAAGTGCGTGAAGAGCCGCTGCTGGTACCGGTACTGGCCCGGCAGGTTGGCCTTGAAGGCGCCCATGAAGTTGGGGTCGGCCTCCCAGGAGACGGTGATGGGCTGGCCCACGATGTGGCCCGCGATGTCCACACCGGGGTAGATCTGTTCCAGCGAATGCAGCATCAGTTCCACCCGCTCATCCGCGTCGAGGGCAAGCCACTTCAGCGCGTCGTCGTTCCAGGTGTAGGACAGCAGGATGACGGCAGGCTGGTCCGGGCCGTTGTCCAGCAGGTACGTGGCACGGTTCAGCCGGTCCGTCAGCGTCATGGACAGGACCTCGTTCCCGGTTTCCGGATCGATGTCCTTCCAGAACGGCCGGTCCACCATGACGAAGGTCTTGGAGGACTGCATGTAATGGGAGCGTTCGATGGCCGTCCACAGCTCCGCCGGGAACAGCGCCTCCTCGGTGTGGATCCGGGTGGACAGCAGCCACGACTGGCACGTGGTCACCACCGCCGGGTAGCTGGCCTCCCGGCCCCACCGTTCGCGGACCCGCAGGTTCCCGTCCGGGTCCCGGCTGATCTTTCCCACGGCGCCGCGGGGCGAGCCGGAGTGCAGCGACGCCAGGGACGTGCCGTCGGGCCAGTGCACCAGGTCCGACGGCGCGTGCTGCCACAGTGCCTCGGGCAGACGTTGCGCTCCCCCGCGGATGAAGCGGTGCTGGTCGTCCGCGTCCGTGTAGACCACTCGCAGGATTTCCAGGATGGAGTTGGGAAAGTCGGTGTCCCAGCCGCCGGTGCCGAACCCCACCTGTCCGAAAGCCTCCCGGTGCGCGAAGCCTGCCGCCTTGAAGGAGTCACTGGCCGCGATAAAGCCGTAGAACGTCTGTTCGTCCATCAGCGGGAGCAGTGCGTTCCAGAGTTCCTTGATCCGGGCAGTGTCACGCCGGCGGATGGCATCCTGCATCTCACCGAACTTCGCACCGTCGTTGACGGCTGCCTTCCAGGCGTCTGCGACCTCGCGGAAAAACGCCGGCAGGTCGCCCGGCTTTTCCGCGTAGTGCTTCTTGCCGGCGAGTTCGATCACCGTGCTGGACGTTGCGTCGGCCAGCGGATTGGGGAAGTCCTGGGTTTCCAGCCCCAGCAGGTCCACGTAGTGGTAGAAGGCCTTGCCGGAGACGGGGAAGCGCATGCCACCCAAATCCGCCACGACGCCCGGCGCGGCGGGGAAGGCCGCGGTGCGCAGCCTGCCGCCGATTTGGTCCGCTTCGTAGACCACCGGCCGCAGCCCCAGCTTCATCAGCTCGTAGGCGGTAACCAGGCCGGAAAGCCCGGCCCCGATGACGGCGACTTCGGTGCCCAGCAGTTCATCCGGAACCGAGCCCAGCCCGCCGGGGTGGGCCAGGTAATGGTCGTAGCTGAACGGGAAGTCCGGGTTGAGCATGGTGATGGGTGCCGCTTGCTCCTCCGGATGCCGGGGAGTGTTCTCCGTCAGCGTTGATGTGCTTGACGGATCGGAGGCGGGAAGCTCGGTAGCGGTGGTCATTGGATATCTGCCTAGGGTTGCTGCGTGCTGGTTTGAATGAGTCCGGGATTGTCGCCGGGGAGCCGTGGCTCAGAATTGGTGGCTGGCCGCTGGCACGTCCAGGTGTTCGCCGCCGCGGAGGGCCGCCACTTTGGAGTTCCGGCGGCCATAGCCGAAGTAGGCAGCCACCCCCACGAGCATCCAGACCCCAAAGGTGATCCACGTGTGGGCGCCGAGGTTGGCCATCAGGTAGATGCACATGATGGCGCCAAGGATCGGGGTCACGGGGAAGAACGGCACCCGGAAGGTACGTTCGAGCTCGGGCCGGGCACGGCGGAGGTAGATGACCGCCACATTTACAAGGGCGAAGGCGAACAGTGTGCCGATGCTGGTGGCGTCAGCCAGGGCGCCAAGGGGCACCAGGCCGGCAGTGAGCGCGACGGCGGTGCCGACAATCAGGGTCCCGGCAGCGGGGGTCCCGGTCCGGCGGGAGACGCGGCTGAAGACCTGTGGCACCAGGCCGTCGCGTGACATCGAGAGCAGGATCCGGGTCTGTCCGTAGAGGACCGTCAGGACGATGCTGGCGATGGCCAGCACGGCTCCTACGGCGAAGACCAGGGCGATCCACGGCTGCCCGGTAGTTTCTTCGAGGATCTTCACCAGCGCAGCCTCCGTGCCGTCGAACCATCCCCACGGCCGGGCGCCGATGGCTGCCACGGCAACCAGGACATAGATGGAGGTGACGATGAGCATGGAGAGCATGATGGCCCGGGGCAGGTCGCGCTTGGGATTGCGCGCTTCCTCGCCGGCGGTGGAAGCGGCGTCAAAGCCTATGTAGGAGAAGAACACCCGGGAAGCTGCCGCGGAGACGCCCGCGGCACCCATGGGCAGGAGGGGATCGAAGTTGCCGGCGTTGAAGGCGGTGAAGGCCACGGCGCAGAAGAACAGCAGGATGCCAACTTTGACCGCCACGATGGCGGTGTTGATCCAGGCGCTTTCCTTTGCGCCGCGGACCAGCAGGACCGTGGCGAGGAGAACGATCACCACAGCCGGAACGTTAACCATGCCGCCGTCGCCCGGGGGCTGTGAGAGCGCGTCCGGAAGGACGGACCCGAAGACTGCCAGGGCCTCGTTGACGTACTGTCCGGCGCCCACAGCGACGGCGGCCACCGAGACCGCATATTCGAGTACCAGGCACCATCCGCAGATCCACGCCATGCCTTCGCCCATAGTGGCGTAGGTGTACGAGTAGCTGGAGCCTGCAACCGGCACCAGCCCTGCCATTTCCGCGTAGGAGACGGCGGACAGCAACGCGGCGAGGCCCGCAATCGCAAACGAGATCCAGATGGCCGGGCCAGCCAGGGGAACGGACTCGCCCAGGATCACCAGGATGCCGGTGCCGAGGGTGGCGCCGACGGAGATCATGGTCAGTTGCAGCACGCCGAAGCTCCGCACCAGCCGGGGTCCGCCGGTGCCGGCGTCCGCTTCAGCCGCCATAAGTGCGAGGGGCTTGCGGCGGAGCAGCTGCGCGCCGAGCGAGGGGCGGCCGTCAGTGCGGTCGGTCGCCTGGCCTGGAAGTGTGGGCACAGTCATCGTTGACGTCCGTTCATGGTCGGTGGATGGTTGGATTCCCCACCCCAGCGTAGGGGTGTGAGCGGCATCTCAATGGGGTGCAAAGTGACCTATAGTGAAAGCCCATGAGACATATTGCACCAATTTCCGGTGAGACGCCCGACGCCGTTCCAGAGCAGGACGCGGTAACACTGGGCCGATTCCTCGGAAATCTGCCCGCCGGTGTCACGGTGCTCCACGATGCCGGCAACGGCGGTGCACCCCTCCGCTGGGTGGAGCCCAGTGAGCTCGGGGATCCCACCCCGTACCTCCTGGACGGCGAGTTCGTCCTCACAGCGGGGTTGCCCTTCCTTCAGGCGGGGACGGGAAGCGGGCACGGCGGCCAGGGGCGCGGGGACGCCGCCCGCACGCGGGGGCCAGGAACGGTGGATCCGGCGTTGGCTGATGACTACGTTGCCCGGTTGGTGGCTGCGGGTGTGGCCGCCCTCGGATTCGGATTGGAGCCGTACTACGATGCCGTACCCGGCGAGGTGGCAGCCGCGTGCCGGCGCCGCGGCCTGACGCTGGTGGAAGTCCCGGCCAGCATCCCCTTTGCTGCGCTTGGACTGGAATTTTCCAAGCTGCTGGAATCGGGCAACGCCCAGGCGTTCCGCCAGCTGGCCGAAACGAACCGCCACCTCATGAGGGCCGTCCTCTCGGCCCGCCCGGAGCACGAACTGCTGGCGGCCCTCACGCAAAAGATCCCCGTATGGGCAGCCCTTTTCGGGCCGGACGGAAAGGTCCGCGCCAAGGCAGGAGCCGTCGTCGAACTTTCCACTGTGCAGCCCCTGGTCAGGAAGCTTCTTGCCGGCAGCGGACCGCGGGTGGAAACCGAGGCGCTGCCCGGGAATGGCCAGGTGCTGGCCGTGGGCCACCCCCTGCGCAGCAGCAAAGACGCTACCCTCGGCGGGCTGGTCCTGGGCACCGCCACACCGCTTACGCCTGCTCAAAACAGCGTGGTTTCCTCCGTGGTGGGGCTGCTGGAGCTTCTTGTCCGGCAGCGGACCAGCGGTTCGCTGGCGCCCAGCCAGCTGGCCACGGCGGTGTTGCTGCACCCGGAGAGCCTCGCCGGCGGCAGCACCCGGCAGCTGAACAGCGTCCGGGACCTGCTGGCCCAAAGCGTCTCAGGTACCCGGACGGGCCCCCTCAGGGTGGTCCAGGGTGTCCGGCTGGAGGGCGCGGTGGCGGACGGGCCGGTCCGGGAGCTGCTCCAGTGGCGGAGGCTTTTCGACACGAAGCTGGTGGAACTTACCGATTTTGGCTTCGCCGCCATCACCCGGTTGAAGGTGGATGACCAGCTGGTAGCCGAGGTGGATCGCCTGGGCTGGGGCCTGGTGGTTGGCGGAACAGCCGAGCTCCCCGGCCTCCCCTCCGCGTACCATAACGCAAGTGCCCTGCGCCCCCGCGTCATAGCCACCGGGCGGACGGTACGGGAAGAGGAGCAGGCATGGACGGTGGCCGGGCTGCTCGGCGGCGGAGCCGGCAGCATGCTTGCCCGCCGGCTGCTGGCACCGGTCATGGCGTTGGATCCGGAACGCAGGGACAGCCAGCTGGCGCTGCTGCGCTCCTGGCTGGGAGCGAACGGCAACTGGGACGCAACCGCCAAGGACCTGGGCCTGCACCGTAACAGTGTCCGGCGCCAGGTCAACGCCCTGGCCGCGCTGCTGGACACGGATTTCAGCCAGGCCTCTGTCCGGGCCGAGCTATGGATTGCACTTCAGTTCGTGGACTCCGTAAGCCCGCCTGGCACCTGACTGCCGCGGCAGGCCGCTGACCGGTCAGGAGCCCCAGCTGCGGTACACATCGGGGCGGCGCTCTGCCAGGTAGGGCACCCCGGCCCGCTCACGGCGGGGAGCGTCCGCGCCCAGTTCGGCGTAGAGCAGCACCGGCGCCTCCCCCGCTGCGGCCAGCAGTTTTCCGTCCGGGCCGGCGATGACGCTCCCGCCGAGGAAACGGCAGCCGTCTTCCACTCCGGAATGGTTCGCGTAGGCGATAGCCAGCTGGCTTTCCAGCGCACGGGCCCTGACCAAAATCTGCGGAACGTCGTCGAACCCGTGCGCCAGGGCGGTTGGCACCAGGAGGAGTTCAGCGCCGCCGGCGGCGGCCGCGCGCACGGCTTCGGGGAACTCCACGTCGTAGCAGATCACCATGGAGGTGGGGATCCCCTGGAAATTTACGACACCGGGCCGTTCCGCGGCAGGAGCAAAAGCGGCACGTTCGTCCGCGCCAAAGAGATGGACCTTGCCGTAGCCAAGCAGCGTGCTGCCGTCCGTGTCCAGCAGGGTTGCACTGATCTGCCATTCCCCCTGCTGCGTGATCCGCGGCAAGCTGTAAACAAGCCCGATGCCGTGGCTGCGGGCGATGCCGGCGAGCCGCCGGTGGAGGCCAGGCAGTTCTGCGGGATCCAGGGCAGCCCGGACCCGGCGGGGGGCGTAGCCCACCGGAAAGAGCTCAGGGGTCACCAGGACTGCCGCGCCCGCAGCCGCCGCGTCCCGCGCCGCACTGTCAATCACCGCGCAGTTCGCGTCAATATCAAGAACATCGGCATTTGCCTGCAGGAGTGCCAGCAGCACTGTTTCCACCTTCTCTACTCCGGACGGGCCCCATCATGGAAACCCTGATCCCAGCGTAGCCACCGCACTGGGCCGTCCTCCGGGACCATCTGCACCGCCGCTGTGGCTTGACGGCCTAATTGACCTACCAACTCCGGCCCGGGCACCAAATGACCCATGCGTTAACTTCTTGACTACAAGAGTGCAGATAGGGCAATGTTCTTAGCATGTCCGCCACCCCGCGCTCAACGAAGAGCAAGCCCAAGAACCCCGGCTCGCAATCCGCGTTGCGCCAACTGAACCAGCAGCGGATCATCGAAAGCCTCATGGGCGGACCGTCCACCCAGGCCGAACTCGCCAGGCAGACCGGACTCTCCACTGCCACCGTGTCCAACATCGTCAAAATCATGCTGGATTCGGGGCTGGCATCCACCGAACCCATTACCAGCTCCGGCCGCCGGGCCCTTAACGTCCGGCTCAACAGCAACGGTGCAGTGGCCGTAGGCATTGACTTCGGCCGGCGGCACCTGCGGGTAGTGCTGGCGTCCCTGAGCTACCACGTCATTGCCGAGGAATCGGTCATGCTGCCGCTGGGCCACCAGGCCGAGGAAGGCATCCGGGCGGCGGTTGCCCTCCTCGCCAAACTCCTCGAGGAAAGCGGAACGGAACGCTCCTCGGTGGTGGGCGCCGGCGTCGGGATCCCCGGCCCCATCGACCGCCGCACCGGCACAGTGGCGCAGGGCGCCATCCTGCCGGAATGGGTGGGGATCAACATCCTCCAGCACTTGGAAGACACACTGAAAATCCCCGTCTTCATTGATAACGACGCCAATCTGGGGGCATGGTCCGAGGTCACCTGGGGCCAGCACACCGGCGTCAGCAACCTCATGTTCCTGAAGATCGGATCAGGCATCGGCGCCGGGCTTATCCTCAATGGCGCACCCTATTACGGGAACGTCGGCATCACCGGCGAAATCGGCCACGCCACCATCCACGAACAGGGCCTGGTATGCCGCTGCGGCAACCGGGGCTGCCTGGAAACCATTGCGTCCACCACCACCATGATTGAACTCCTGAGCCGGGGTGAGGACCGCCCGCTGAACCCTGCGGACATCGTCCGTAAGGCGCTCAACCGCGACCCCGCCACCCTTCGCGTGGTGGATGACGCCGGACTGTCCGTGGGCCGCGCCCTGGGCAATGTGGCCAACCTGATCAACCCGGAAGTCATTGTGGTGGGAGGGCCCCTTGCAGGCCTTGGAGACCTGCTGCTGGACCCCATCAGGCGGGGCCTCGTCCGGCACGCCGTGCCCGTCATTGGCGAAACCACCACCCTCACCATGTCATCCCTGGGTGACCGGGCAGAGGCCCTCGGTGCAGCAGCACTGGTCTTCCAGCACGCGGGCATCCGGAAAATGTAGACCGTTTCGTTATCCGGTAATTGCGTTCAAGACTTGACGACAATAGCTGTGATCCAGTTTACTTTTGGATCAGACGGCCCTGCGCTTTGCCGGCCGGACAAAGAAGTCATTGCATTGGAGGGTTAGGGCCACATGACGTCCCAGACCACGCAAGCGGAGCCGATCATCCTTGAGATGCGGTCCATCACCAAAGAATTCCCCGGCGTTAAAGCCTTGGCCAACGTGAACCTGCGGGTAAAGGCAGGGGAAATCCACGCCATCTGCGGCGAAAATGGGGCCGGCAAGTCCACCCTGATGAAAGTCCTTTCGGGCGTCTACCCCTACGGCAGCTACGACGGCGACATCGTCTACCAGGGCCAGGTGCAGCAGTTCCGGGACATCCGGGCCAGCGAGCACGCCGGCATTGTGATCATCCACCAGGAACTGGCGCTGATTCCCGAGCTGTCCATCATGGAAAACATCTTCCTGGGCAACGAACCCACCAAGCGCGGCGTTATCAACTGGGCCGAAGCCCGGCTCCGGTCCCTGGACCTGCTGGCCCGCGTAGGCCTGCGCGAGGATCCGGACACGCCCATCAAGGAAATCGGCGTCGGCAAGCAGCAGCTCGTCGAAATCGCCAAGGCGCTGAACAAGTCCGTGAAGATCCTCATCCTGGACGAACCCACGGCGGCCCTGAACGAGTCCGATTCCCAGCACCTGCTGGACCTGATGAAGGGCCTGAAGGCCAAGGGCATCACCTCCATCATCATTTCCCACAAGCTCAACGAGATTGAGCAGATCGCCGATTCGATCACCATCATCCGCGACGGCAAGTCCATCGAGACGCTGAACGTGAAAGCGGACGGCGTGGACGAGGACCGGATCATCAAAGGCATGGTGGGCCGCACCCTGGAGTCCAGGTTCCCGGACCACACCCCCAAGATCGGTGAGGTCTTCTTCGAGGTGAAGGACTGGACCGTGGGCCACCCTCAGGTCCAGGACAGGCTGGTGTGCAAGAACTCCAGCTTCTTTGTCCGCCGGGGCGAGATCGTCGGTTTCGCCGGGCTGATGGGCGCGGGCCGCACCGAACTGGCCAGGTCTGTCTTCGGCCGGTCGTACGGGCGGTTCATCGACGGGCACGTCTATAAGGAGGGCAAGGAAGTCACGCTCAAGTCCGTGCGCCAGGCCATCGATGCCGGCCTGGGCTATGTGACGGAGGACCGCAAATCCCTGGGCCTGAACCTGCTGGATGACATCAAGACCACAACGGTGGCCGCCAACCTTCGCAAAATCAGCCGCCACTCCGTGGTGGATGCGAACCAGGAATTCACCGTTGCCGAGCAGTACCGCAAGTCCCTGCGCACCAAGACTCCGTCGGTGGAAGAAGGCGTGGCCAAGCTCTCCGGCGGCAACCAGCAGAAGGTGGTCCTGGCCAAATGGATGTTCACGGACCCCGACCTGCTGATCCTGGATGAACCCACCCGCGGCATCGACGTCGGTGCCAAGTACGAGATCTACGGCATCATCCAGCAACTGGCGAACCAGGGCAAGGGAGTGATTGTCATTTCCTCCGAACTCCCCGAACTCCTGGGCCTGTCCGACCGCATCTACACCATCTTCGAAGGCACCGTCACCGGTGTCCTGGACAAGGACGAGGCCAGCCAGGAAAGCCTGATGAAACTGATGACCTCCAACCCCAACCGCAAAGCCGCCTGATCCCCTGGATCACCCCAGAAACTTCCGGACCCAAGGACTGACCATGAACGCCCTCAAAAAGCTGTTTGGCGGCAACACCCGCCAATTCGGCATGATCTTTGCCCTGGTGGCCTTGATCGTCTTCTTCCAGATCTTCACCGAAGGCCGGACCCTGACGCCCGGCAACGTCATCAACCTCTTCAACGGCAACTCCTACATCCTGATCCTTGCCATCGGCATGGTCCTGGTGATCATCGCCGGCCACATCGACCTTTCCGTCGGTTCGGTTGCGGCGTTCGTGGGTGTCACCGTTGCCCTGGCCATCCGCGACTGGGGCATCCCCTGGTGGGCGGGCGTGCTGCTCGGCCTCGTACTCGGCGCCGCCATCGGTGCCTGGCAAGGATGGTGGACGGCCTATGTGGGGATCCCCGCCTTCATCGTCACGTTGGCCGGCATGCTCCTGTTCCGCGGCTTCAACCAGTTCGTCGGCAAGTCCAACACCATCCCCGTCCCCAATGACTTCCAGTACCTGGGCTCTGGCTACCTGCCGGAAGTAGGCCCTAACACCGGGTTCAACAACCTCACCCTGCTCCTCGGCATCGCCGCCGCAGCGTTCGTGGTATGGGGAGAACTGCGCTCCAGGTCCCGCGCCAAGGCCCTGGGTGCCGAGGTCCCGGAAATGTGGGTCACGGCCCTGAAGCTGGTCCTGGTCTGCGGCGCCATCCTGTACGCCACATACCTGTTCGCCACCGGCCGGCCCGGAACGTCGTTCCCCATCCCCGGCCTCATCCTGGCTGTCCTGGTACTGCTCTACGGCTTCATCTCCTCCCGCACCATCCTGGGCCGCCACGTATACGCAGTGGGCGGGAACCGGCACGCGGCCGAGCTCTCCGGCGTGCAGTCCAAGAAGGTCAACTTCCTGGTGATGATGAACATGTCCATCCTGGCCGGCCTGGCCGGCATGATTTTCGTGGGCCGGTCCACGGCATCAGGCCCGTTCGACGGCGTGGGCTGGGAACTGGACGCCATCGCTGCAGTCTTCATCGGCGGCGCCGCGGTGACCGGCGGCGTGGGCACCGTGGTCGGGTCCATCATCGGTGGCCTGGTCATGGCGGTACTGAACAACGGCCTCCAGCTGCTCGGCGTCGGCGCCGACCTTACCCAGATCATCAAGGGCCTGGTGCTGCTGATCGCCGTCGCCTTCGACGTCTACAACAAGAGCCAGGGCAAGACGTCCATCATCGGCCTGCTGACCAGGAACATGGGCCGGTCCGGCGGCGGCCCCAGCAGCCCCACCCAGCCCGACGAAACCACCTCCACCAAGGAAGCGATTGCCAGGGAAGCCTGAGCTTTGCAACCGAATAGCGGTAATCCATCACAAAGAAAGAGAAAACCAACTATGCGAATGTTTGGTAAAGCAGGAAAGGCCGCAGCGGTAGCTGCCATCGCAGCACTGGCGCTGACGGGCTGCGGCCGCTCGGAAACCCCATCGGGCGGAGCGAGTGGCGGCGCTGGCGGATTCGAACAGAACTCCTCCATCGGCGTCGCGCTTCCCCAGAAGACTAGTGAGAACTGGGTCCTGGCCGAGAAGCTGTTCAATGACGGCCTCAACGGAGCGGGCTTCAAGGCTGACGTCCAGTTCGCCAACGGCGGCGTGTCGGAGCAGCAGAACCAGATCAGCGCGATGGTCACCAAGGGTGCCAAGGTCATCATCGTGGGCGCCATCGACGGTTCCCAGCTGGGCACCCAGCTCAAGCAGGCCAAGGACGCCGGCGCCACCATCATTGCCTATGACCGGCTGCTGCTGAACACCGAGAACGTGGACTACTACGTGGCCTACGACAACTTCAAGGTTGGCGAACTGCAGGGCCAGGCCCTGCTGGATGGACTCAAGGCCAAGAAGCCCAATGGCCCGTACAACGTCGAACTGTTCGCCGGCTCCCCTGATGATGCCAACGCCAAGGTCTTCTTCGACGGCGCCATGAGCGTCCTGAAGCCGAAGATCGACGACGGCACGCTCAAGGTGCTGTCCGGCCAGACGAACTTCGAACAGGCTGTCACCCAGGGCTGGAAGGCCGAGAACGCCCAGCGCCGCGCTGACACGCTGCTGACCGGCAGCTACACCAGTGCTTCCCTGGACGGCGTCCTCTCCCCGAACGACACCCTGGCCCGCGCAGTCCTGACCTCCGTCAAGGCAGCCGGCAAGCCGCTCCCCGTGGTGACCGGCCAGGACTCCGAGGTCGAGTCGGTCAAGTCCATCATGGCCGGAGAGCAGTACTCCACCATCAACAAGGACACCCGCAAGCTCGTTGAGCACGCCATCACCATGGTGAAGGACCTCCAGGCCGGCAAGGATCTGGAAATCAACGACAAGGACTCCTACAACAACGGCGTGAAGACCGTTCCGGCCTACCTGCTGGAGCCGGTCATCGTGACCGCCGCCAACGTGAAGACCGCCTACGCCGACGATCCGGTACTGGGCCCGATCACCAAGTAGCACTTCATTCCGGAACAGCCCGGCTCCCTTGTGGGGGCCGGGCTGTTTCCGTTCCCGCCTGCTGTTGAGGCGGCCTGTTCTACGGCTTAACCTTGAGTACTCCGGGGCCTGTGAATTTCAGCGCGTGGTTCTTCACTGCCTGCGGGGTGCTGAAGGCTTTGTAACTGTAGACATCGGCGGGGTCCCAGCCCACGTCGGTGGTGAAGTCCCAGCCCGTCCAGTCCGGAGCCGGGACGCCGCCGGCTTCTGCCTCGGCCAGTGCCTCCGCGCGGTTCTGCTCAAACGAGGCTTTGGCGAGGGCGTTGAGGTCCGTGGGCTGCCCGTTGTACCAGGAGCCGGTGTCGCTGAACCGGTGGCCGTTGTAGCTGCTGACCATGATCGACGGGTCAGCGCCGGGACCCGTGAATTCGAAGGCGTTGCGTTCGGAGAAGATCCGCGACTCGTAGCCGGCGCCGAGGAAATAGCTGCTGCCGCCCTGGGCCTCGCTCACCAACGGGTAGTGCGGATCGTCGGTGCTGCCGGAGAAGTAGTTATTGACCACATGGACCTGGCCAAACCGGACACGGGGTGCACGCTGCTGGAGGTTCTCGAAGTAATTGCCGATGTAGCTGACGCGCAGCTTGCCGCCGTCCTTGTCAACGTGCTCATCACCGGACCCCAGGAGCATGGTCTTGTCATGGTTGGAGAGCCTGCTGTTGGAAATGGTCACGAAGTCGGTGCCGTCCTTCAGGTCTAGGAGGCCGTCGTGCCGGTTAGCCGGTTTGCCGTTAGGGCCTTTCGGAGCTTCGCTGTCCGGGAACCGGCCGTCGGAGAGGCTGACATGGTCAATCCACAGGTGATCCGATGTCACCGAGGATACGGCGTCGAACCGCGCGTTCCAGGCGCCGTTACCGTCATCCGGTGACCAGGTACTGAAGAAGTCCACCGGCGCTTCCACGCTGAGGTTCCGCATCACCACATTTGTGGCACTCAGGATCACGATGTTGGCACCAACGAATCCTGAGTCCTCGCCGAGGCCAACCAGTGTGGTGTTGCTGGGCAAGCTGACTTCGATCTGCCGCTTCATGTTGTTGCTGCCGGTCTGGCGAAGCTGGCGCTGCTTCTTGCAGTACTCGAAAGTCTGGTCGCTCCAGACCTTGCCGCCAGGTCCAAAGCAGGAGATGTACTGGTTGATGTCATAGCCCGGCGCGTAGTCCTGCTCACCAAGGATCCGCCCGTCCGGGGTTTGGTTGCCGTCGATGGTGCCGTTCACATAGACGATCTTGGGGGCGGTGGGTTGGCCGTTGTTGGCCAGCGCGGCCTTCAGTTCCGCGAGGCTATTTACCTCGTACCGACTTTCAGCAGGTGCGCCGGCCCCGCCGTCCGTGGCACGTCCGACGGCGGCCCAACCAGTTGGTGCCGCATCGTCGGGTTTGATCACTCCTCCGCCGGTCGGGGCGGGGCCAGCGGTTGCGGGCGCCGCCACAGCAAGGCCCGCAGCCAGTGCCCCGGCGGCTGCGGATGCTGCGATTCCGGCGGGACGCCGGAGCCTTCGGGACGTGGAAGTGCGTGCGTTATCGCGTTTAGGGGACGTCATTGGCCTTATTTCCGGCATGCCACAGAGACCACATGCCTTGAGGGGTGCGGATGAAAAGGTGGGAAGCCGTTGCCGAGAAAGCGGTTTCCGAGCAACTGCTTAATTCTTACGCGCGTCATGACAAGACTGTCAAGGGGTCTTCACAGGGTAAACACAGGTTCAGCCAGCAGTCCGCACAGGGATTCCGCTGATTGTTGACCCTGACAGCGGGCTTGCAGGCCCGCCCCGAAATCCTAGGAGTACAGTGAGCGTCCTTGCCCGGAGCGTAGGCAACGCCTTCAGAAACAAGGTCCGCACCGCAGCCGTCGTTGCAGTGCTGGCCGTCGCCATCGGACTGGCCCTGGCCATGCTGGTGGCCAACCAGGCCGTGGGCGCGAAAGTCCAGGAGCTCAATGCCTCCGTTGGCACCGTCCTGACCGTGAACCCGGCCGGAGGCCAGGGCTTCGAAGGTGGTGGTGAACCGCTCACCACCGAGCAGGCAACCACTGCAGCCGCCGTTCCGAACGTGAGCGCCGTCGTCGGGACCTCCTCCCTTCGTCTGCGAAACGCCACGGAAGCCGCCGCCCAGACGGCAGCGGGGCAAACCGGCCAAGTCGGCCCTGGCGGTCCCGGCGGCCAAGGTGGACCCGGCGGGCAGGCCGCAGCAACGCTGACCACCAGCCTCACCGCTGCAGTGGACGCGGGAACGCTGGGCAATCGCAACCAGCAGGCAAATGGAACCACGGGGTCCACCGGATCCACAACCACCCAGCCCATGCGGTCGCTGCCCATAACGGCTACGGGCATCGGCGCAGAGGTGGACACCACAGGCAAGGCGCTCACCATCACCGAAGGCGCAGGGCTGGGACACTACACCGCCGAGTCCACGAATGCCCTCCTGGGCATCACCCTGGCGGAAAAGAACAACCTCACCGTCGGCTCCACGTTCACCATCAACGACCAGACGTACACCGTTTCCGGCCTCTTCGATGCCGGAACCACTTTCGGCAACAACGCCGTTTACCTCACGCTTCCTGCCGCCCAGGCGCTTGCCGGGCTCCCTGATGAACTGTCCAGCATGATCGTCACGGTGAATTCGCTGGACAATGTCGCATCCGCCAAGACCGCCCTGCAGGACGCGCTCGGCACGGACAAGGCGGACGTCACGCAGGGACAAAACCTGGAGACAGCCGTCAGCTCCCTCGGCAGCGTCAAGAACATCTCGTTCATCGCCTTCGTCGCTGCACTCGGCACCGCCGGGCTGATCATCCTGTTGATTATGGTCATGCTGGTCCGCGAGCGCCGCCGGGAAATCGGCGTCCTGAAGGCCATCGGTGCGCCCAACCGCACCATCGGCCTGCAGTTCGTCCTCGAGGCCCTGGTCCTGGCGGCGCTGGGCAGCACAGCGGGCGCCATCATCGCGGCTTTTGCCAGCAGCGGCATCGCCTCCGCGCTGATCAGCACCAACAGCACGGGAACGACGACGGCAACCACCGCCGGGCGTGGCATGCCCGGCGGAGTTCCCGGGGGCGGAGCAGGCTTTCCGGGCGGCGGCGCTGGTTTCCCGGGCGGGAATCCGTTCGGCGGCGCCTCCCAGTTGCTCACCTCCGTCACTGCCAGCGCCTCCCCCGGCGTCATCGCCGCCGGCATTGCGGCGGTGTTCGGCGTCGCGATCATTGGCGCGCTGGTTCCCGCGCTGCTCACGGCACGCATCCGTCCCATCGAAGTCCTGCGAGGAGAATAGCCATGATTGAAGTCAAGAACCTGGTCCGCACCTTCAACTCGGGCGACCGCACCATCAAGCCGGTCAATGACGTCAGCTTCGTCCTCGAACAGGGCACCCTGGCCTCGATCGTCGGAAAGAGCGGAAGCGGGAAAAGCACACTGCTTTCCCTCCTTGGTGCGCTGGACAAGCCCACCAGCGGAGACGTCGTGGTCAACGGCGTGAGCCTGGCGGGGATGCCGGATGCCAAACTGACCGAATACCGCCGGCGGGACATCGGCTTCGTCTTCCAGCAGTTCAACCTGATCCCCAACCTCTCTGCAGTGGACAACGTGATGCTGCCCATGGAGTTCGCGGGAATGCGCAAGGCGGCCCGCCAGCAGCGCGCCAAGGATCTGTTGGAGCAGGTCCAGCTGGTCCAGGACAAACACGACAGGCGCACCAACCGGCTTTCCGGCGGCGAGCAGCAGCGCGTCGCCATCGCCCGCGCCCTGGCCAACGAGCCGAAGCTGATCCTGGCCGATGAACCCACGGGCAACCTGGACGAGCAGACCGGGGACCACATCATTTCGCTCCTCAGCGCCCTCAGCCGCGACCACAACACCACCATCCTGGTGGTTACCCACGACCGTGCGCTGGCCAATAAGACCGACCGCAGGTTCCGGCTGCAGCAGGGAAAGCTGACGGAGGACCAGGCGCACCACCGGACCCCGCTCCCGGTGACGGCCTAGCAGAATGGGGAGGGCCGGCGTCGTGCCCTCCCCATCACCCCCTGCACCCACGGGGACCAATCCCCAACGCTCCTTCAGTCCTGTGGCAGGATGACTGAATGAGTGCCCCCATCGCCACACCATGGTTGTCCAGCCAGGCCGACACGGACCCGCGTTCGGCCACCGGCGCGCCCCTCCGCTGGGGAATCATCGCCACCGGTGGAATCGCCAAATCCGTGGCGCAGGACCTGGCCCTGCTGGCAGATGCCGAACTGTACGCCGTCAGCTCCCGGGGGCAGGCGACGGCGGACTCTTTCGCTGCCGCCTATGGCGTCGGCAAAGCGTACGGGGACCACGACGGCGTACACGGCTACCAGCGGTTGCTCGCCGATGATGCGGTGGACGTCGTCTACGTTGCCACACCCCATGCGCAGCACCACCAGATCGTCTTGGCCGCACTTCAGGCGGGCAAGCACGTCCTGTGCGAAAAAGCCTTCACCATCAACGCCCGGGAAGCGGCTGAACTGATTGAAGCTGCCCGCAGCCGCAACCTCTTCCTGATGGAGGCCGTCTGGAGCCGCTTCCTCCCCGGCATGCAGCGCGCCTTTGACATTGCTGCGTCCGGTGAGCTGGGAGAAATCCACTGGGTCACCGCCGATTTGGGTTTCCCCGCACCATACTCCCCTACCGCCCGGCTGTGGGCACGGCAAGATGGCGGCGGGGCGCTGCTCGATCTCACCGTCTACCCCCTACTCTGGGCGCTGGGAACGCTCGGGTTCCCCCAAACCGTGAGCGCCACAGGACATGTCAACGACGACGGCGTCGATACCCAGAACGCACTGACGCTCGGCTACCACCACGGCGCCCAGGTCCAACTGACCTCATCGCTTTTGGCACATGGACCGCGCACCGCGACCGTTGCCGGAAGCCTCGGCTTCCTCCAGAGTGCCGGGTCGATCAACAACCCCCGCCAACTGATCGTGGCCACGGGGTGGGACGAGCGGCGGACCGAAACGTTCGACGTCGTGGGCAAGGGCTACACCTACGAACTACGCGAAGTGACCCGCTGCATCCAGCAGGGCATTGCGGAAAGTCCGGTAATGCCGCTGGAAGATTCGCTGAATACGATGCGCCTCTTTGACGGCGTACGGGCCCAGCTGGCCGTCAGCTATCCGAATGACGGGCATCGTTGAAGCCTCGACGCTCGTAAAATCAGAGCATCAACGACGTGACAAAACTGAATGGAAATTCTGGCCCTTTTAGCAGGCGGCATCAATTTCCTGTCACATTCTTTTTATTGACCCTAGACTTTCGACGATAAGCAGTCTTAGGATTTTGGCATCGTCGTTTTCTAGCGGTACTGGGGGTGGTACTCATGGCTAATGCACATTCGCCGTGGCGTGCCATGCGTCCCGTGTTGCTTGCCGGGGCCGCGGCCATCGGCTGGTTGACGATGTCATCCACGGCTGCGTCGGCCGATACCCTTTCTGAGGCTTCTTCCCTCCTGGGCGGTGTCACCAACTCCGTATCGTTGTCCGTTTCCTCGGTGACAGGCAAGGTTGCCGGAACTGTTCCAACGGATCCGCAGACATCGACTACCGCTACGACGCCGTCCCCCGCGCCTGTGCCCGCCCAGCCTGCAGGACTGCTGCAGCCAGTGACCAGCCAGGTTTCGGCTGTGGCGGACAACCTGATCTCCTCTCTGCCGGTGGTGAACCGAGTGGTTCCAACGGGCACAGTTTCTGCCGTTGCAACGCCCATCGTTGACGTCGCGGACGGGACCACTGCGGCCCTTGTTGAAGCTGTAGTTCCACCGGTTTCCGAGGCCATCCCCGCGCTTGAACCGGTCTTGGTCCCGGTGTCCGACCTCCTGACCGGCTCAGACCCGCTTCCGCTTCCCGATCTCTCCGGAACCTTGCCGCTGGAAGAACGGCCGGCCTCCGAACCGGTCCCCGCGGCCGGCACCAATGTCGTTGAGCCCATGCAGAATGCCGCCGATGCGGTGCCGGCCGAGTCGTTCGGCCCGGCTGAACCGGCCCCGGCAGCCGAAGTGAACGTTGCGGCGCCGGCCCTGACCGTTTTCCCGGGCTACGGTGCGGCATTCCTTGCTGAAACCTCCGGCATCGAGCCTGCTGTGCACCCCTCGGGTGGCGGCGACGCCGGCCAGCCAGCCACTGACGCTCCCATGCACCAGCCGGCTCAGTCCCCTGCTGTTCCGGGCACCGGCACTGGCAGTGGCGGGTCTGCTTCCGTCGCCTTTGGTTCCGCCGCCTGGCTGAGCGCCTACGACTTTGATCATTTCCTCTCCCGCGCCGTCCTGGCCCGGGACGACCGTGAACACACCCCTGCACCGGTGTCCTTCGACCCCGGTTCTTCGCCTGACTAGTTGAGTCCCGGCTGCCCCTTGCGGCAGCGCGGCCATATGGGCAGCTGCATCAGCGCCCTTCATCAACTTCTTCAGGAGAAACCATCATGAGTTCCAACCTTCGCAGGGGGCTGCTTGGCACCCTCTTCGCCGGTGGACTGCTGGCATTCGGCTGCACAGCAGCGAGCGCGGCGGACACCACCAACACCACCGGATCGGATCTTTCCGCATCCGCCCTGATCTCGGCGGCGGCGTCCGCTGATACGGCGTCGTTGGGCCTGCTGGGTGGCCCAACGCCGTCAGACTCAACGGGCGTCGCCGCCGTAGTGGACGTCGCGCTGAACGCCGGAGACAGCACCGCCGGAGCCGGCAGCGGGCTTGCTGCGGCCGCCGTAGTTGGCCTGGGCCTCGGGGGCGGCAGCACTGCTCCCGAGGCAGCGACGGCCGACGTGGACGTCCAGGCAGATGTGAACGTCGGCCTGGGTACCGGTTCAGCCATGGCGGAACCGGCCCCCGCGGCCAACGCGGCCGATGTAGCTCTCGCCGCAGATGCAGTCGTGGACCTTGGCGGGGTCACCGGCTCCAACGACGGCCTCACCGCCGTTGTCGACGCAGCCATTGACCTCGGTCTCGGCGACGCCGGAACCGACGGCACCAACGCTGACGTTGTCGTAGATGCCGATGCAGTCGTGGACCTGGGCGGGGTCACCGGCACCAATACCGGCACCGCCGCCGTTGTCGACGCAGCCATTGACCTCGGTCTCGGCGACGCCGGAACCGACGGCACCAACGCTGACGTTGTCATAGATGCCGATGCAGTCGTGGACCTGGGCGGGGTCACCGGCTCCAACGAAGGCACCAACGACGGCCTCACCGCCGTCGTCGACGCCGAAGTAAACGTCGGCCTCGGCCTTGGCAACATCGGAACCACGGACGGCACCAACACCGATGTTGCGGTGGACGCCGATGCAGTCGTGGACCTCGGCGGGGTCACCGGCTCCAACGGCACCACCGGCGACGGCGGACTCGACACAGCCATCGACGCAGCCATTGACCTCGGCCTCGGCAGCACCGGAAACAACGGCGGAGTGGATGCCGGCATCGACCTGGGAGTAGACCTTGGCATCGGCGGCATCGGCACGGAGACCCCGGGCACCGAAAACCCCGGCACCGGTACACCCGGCACTGAAAACCCGGCCGACGGCGACACCGGCGGCGTTGGCACCGTGGATCCCGGAACAGGCGCACCGGGCACCGATACCCCGGGGACTGAAAACCCCGGCAACGGCAACGGCGCAGAGTCCGGTAACGGAACCGACACCGGCACCCCGGGCGCAGGCACGGCCGGAACCAACGGCATCTCCGTAGCACCCGCCGGTTCAACAGCAGTCAGTGGGGTCATCGCCGCCGACACCACACCGCGAAGCGCTCCTGCCCAGGGCGGTGCGACCGCACTGGCCAACACCGGCCTGGACGGCTCCCTCGTCCCGCTGGCCCTGTTGCTCCTGGCCGCCGGGATCCTTGTGCTTCGCAAGCGCAGGACTTCCTAATACACACTCCTGCGTTGCATTCCCCCTGAACGAAGTGGGGACGCGTCCGTGAATCGCGCCTGAAGCGGCAGCACTCCACGGGCCGTAAGGAAGGAGGACCAGGACACAGAACCGGAAAAGCACGCAAACATGTCATCAGCACGCATGTCCTTGTGGCCGATGGTTCGGCGGCGGATGCTGGAGTTCCGCCGCCGGACCCTCGGCGTGTGCGCCGCGAGACCCAAGGTCAATCGCCGGGTCTCCCCTCCGCCGGTATGATTTGAGTACGACAGTGCCGCATCGCACCGGGAGGGACGGGACATGGTGGCGGAATCGCCCAGCTCCACCACGAACGAGATTGTCGGCGGTCGCTACCGGTTGAATGAGGTCATCGGCCGCGGGGGAATGTCTTCGGTGTACAGCGCCCGGGACGAAAACCTGGGCCGTGATGTGGCCCTTAAGCTCTTCGCACCGCAGGCCCCGGACACCGAAGAACTGAAACGCCAGGAAGCGGAAATCCAGCTGCTGGCCACGTTGAACCATCCCGGCCTCGTCACGCTTTTCGACGCCGGCATCGATACCCGGATCCCGGACGAGCCACGTCCGTTCCTCACCATGGAACTCGTGGAGGGCCAGGACCTCCGCGGCCGCATCCGCCACAGCCGTGTCCCGCTGGAAGAACTGGCCGTCATCGGCGCCGGAATCGCTGACGCCCTGGCCTACGTCCACGGGCTGGGCGTAATCCACCGAGACATCAAACCTGCCAATATCCTGCTGGTCCAGATCCGGCCCGGCGAACCCCTGCGCCCCAAGCTCACCGACTTCGGTATTGCGCGGATCGCGGACTCCACCCGTCTCACCGCCACCGGAACCATGGTGGGCACTGCCGCGTACCTCAGCCCGGAACAGGCACTTGGCCAGCCGCTCTCCGCCGCCACGGACATCTATTCGTTCGGCCTCGTGCTGATTGAATGCATCAAGGGAACCGTCGAGTACCCCGGCGGCGCCGTGGAGTCCGCGGTGGCCAGGCTGCACCGGGCGCCCGAAATCCCAGAGGACCTCCCCGCAGAGTGGGCACAGCTCCTCCGCTCGATGACTGCCATCGAACCGTTGGAACGCCCGTCCGCCGCGGACATCGAGACCGTCCTGCGCCAAGCCCTCATTTCACCCGCTTCCACACCCGGCGAACTCGCACCCGAAAGCACCAGGGTGCTGCCGGCCATGCCGTTCCACCCGCCGTCGATCACCGCGGAAGAGTCCGTGGACGAGCTGCGGGAAGCGGCTGCATCGCCCCGGATTAACAAACCTGAGGACAGGGACCTCCATCCGAGGGCCCGCACCAAGCGCTTCTGGATCGCGGTTGTCCTTACGCTCATAGTGGTAGCGGCTGTGGTTGCCGCGGTGATCCTGACCCTCTCCACGCAGTCTCCCGCCGACGTCGTGCCGTATCCAACGGTCACCGGGGAACTCGGCGATCACCTGAAGGAATTGCAGAAGAGCGTTGAACCGTGACGCTTGGGCAGCACGGGGCGCTGACCGTCCGCTGGTCCGCGACGCTGCTGGCGGCCGGATTGCTCGCCGGCTGCGGGACCGGCGAAACGGGGCTCCAGCGCGATGCCGCCAGGCAGTTGCAGGCACGGGTGCTTGAGGTAACGCAGGCGACGTCGCAGAACGATCCCGCCACCGCACTCAGGGCGTTGGAAGGCCTCGAATCCGAACTCGAAGACGCGCAGTCGAGGGGCGGCATCTCGGACGAACGCCGCCGCAGCATCACCACCATTGCCGCCGCCGTCCGGGCCGACCTGACCGACGCCATGGCCAAGACCGAACAGGCCAAAGCCCGCGCCGAAGAGGAAGCCCGCCAGGCGGCCGAACAAGCAGCCGCGCAAACCCCGCCCGCCCAGGACGCCCCCGCGCCGTCCACGGTGCAGCCCTCCGGCGAGGACAAAGGCAAGAAAGACAACCAGGGCAAGGGCAAAGACAGCGGATAAAGGCCCACCGATGCAGCGTACGACGCCGGAAGGGACGTGGGCGCTGATCTCCACCTTGCAGACGGCACAAGAAAGAGGCGGTGCCCCGGAACAGATCCGGGGCACCGCCTCTTTGGTGAAACTGCAGCAGCAGCCTGCCGCTAGCTCAGGCTGGCGATGACCTTGTTCAGGGTGGCGGACGGCCGCATGACTGCAGAGGCCTTGGCGTCCTCGGGGTGGTAGTAGCCTCCGACGTCCACGGGCGAGCCCTGGACCGCAGCCAACTCACCAACGATGGCCTCCTCCTGGGAGGAGAGCTCCTTGGCGACGGCGCTGAATGCGGCGGCAAGGTCGGCGTCGTCCGTCTGCTTGGCCAGCTCCTCGGCCCAGTAGCGGGCCAGGAAGTAGTGGCTGCCGCGGTTGTCCAGTTCGCCGGCGCGGCGGCTCGGCGACTTGTTCTCCAGAAGGAACGTGCCGGTGGCGCGGTCCAGCGTGTCAGCCAGGACCTGGGCGCGGGCGTTGCCTGTGGTGGTGGCCAGGTGCTCGAAGCTGACGGCCAGGGCCAGGAATTCGCCCAGGCTGTCCCAGCGAAGGTGGTTTTCCTTCAGCAGCTGCTGGACGTGCTTGGGCGCGGATCCGCCGGCACCGGTCTCGAAAAGTCCGCCGCCGTTCATCAGCGGCACCACGGAGAGCATCTTGGCGCTGGTGCCCAGTTCCAGGATGGGGAAGAGGTCCGTGAGGTAGTCGCGGAGGACGTTGCCGGTGACGGAGATGGTGTCTTCGCCCTTGCGGATCCGGTCCAGGGTGAACGCGGTGGCCTTGACGGGCGACAGGATCTGGAGATCCAGGCCCTCGGTGTCGTGGTCCTTCAGGTACTCGTTGACCTTGGCGATGAGGTTGGCGTCGTGGGCGCGCTCCTCGTCCAGCCAGAACACGGCCGGCGTCTGGGAGGCGCGGGCACGGGTGACGGCCAGTTTGACCCAGTCGCGGATGGGGGCGTCCTTGGTCTGGCAGGCGCGCCAGATATCTCCGACGGACACTTCGTGCTCGAGCAGGACGTTGCCGGATCCATCCACAACCTGGACGGTGCCGGCTTCCTGGATCTCAAAGGTCTTGTCGTGGCTGCCGTATTCTTCGGCTGCCTGTGCCATGAGGCCCACGTTGGGAACGGTGCCCATGGTGGTGGGGTCGTAGGCTCCGTTGGCGCGGCAGTCGTCAAGGACCACCTGGTAGATGCCGGCGTAGGAGCTGTCCGGCAGGACGGCCAGGGTGTCGGCTTCCTTGCCGTCCGGGCCCCACATGTGGCCGGAGCTGCGGATCATTGCAGGCATGGACGCGTCCACGATGACGTCGGAGGGGACGTTCAGGGTGGTGATGCCCTTGTCCGAATCCACCATGGCCAGTGCCGGGCCGTCTTCGAGGCCCTTCTTAATGAGGTTCTGGACGCCGTCGCGGACATCCGCCGGCAGGTCCTCGAGACCGCTGACGATGGCAGCGAGGCCGTTGTTGGGGCTCAGGCCGGCGGCGGCCAGCTGCTTTCCGTAGGTGTCGAACAGCTCGGAGAAGTAAGCCTTGACCACGTGGCCGAAGATGATGGGGTCCGAAACCTTCATCATGGTGGCCTTGAGGTGTGCGGAGAACAGCACGCCCTCTTCCTTGGCGCGGGCAACCTGGGCCTTCAGGAACTCGTCCAGGGCCGCGGCACGCATGACAGTTCCGTCGATGACCTCGCCGGCCAGGACCGGGAAGGCCTTCTTGAGGACCTTGACCGAGCCGTCTTCACGGACCAGCTGGATGGCGATGGTGCCGTCCGATTCGATGACAACGGACTTCTCGTTGGACCGGAAGTCGTTCTGGCCCATGGTGGCCACGTTGGTCTTGGAGTCAGCGGTCCAGGCACCCATGGAGTGCGGGTTCTGGCGGGCGTAGTTCTTGACGGACAGCGGCGCGCGGCGGTCCGAGTTGCCTTCGCGGAGGACCGGGTTCACTGCCGAGCCCTTGATCTTGTCGTAGCGCGAGCGGACGGCCGTCTCTTCATCCGAGGAAGGGTTGTCCGGGTAGTCCGGCAGTGCGTAGCCCTGGCCCTGCAGCTCAGCGATGGCGGCCTTCAGCTGCGGAATGGAGGCGCTGATGTTGGGCAGCTTGATGATGTTGGCTTCCGGCGTCTTCGCCAGTTCACCCAGTTCAGCAAGGGCGTCACCGGTCTGCTGCTCCGGAGTGAGGTAATCGCCGAACACAGCGATGATGCGGCCGGCGAGCGAGATGTCGCGGGTCTCCACCTCCACACCTGCAGTCGAAGCAAACGCCTCGATGATCGGCAGGAACGAATAGGTAGCCAGCATCGGCGCTTCGTCGGTGTGGGTGTAGATAATCTTGGACATGCGCGGGCGTCTCCCTGAAGGTCGGCTTGGTTGTGAAACCTTTGTCTATTTCACCAAGTACAACTTACCCGAGGACACGGGTTTGAACCCTACCGGGAACGCTGGATGACCCCGCCGTGAGCAGGATTACAGCGATGGAGAAGCGTACGACGGCGGCGCCCGCCCAGGTGCCCCACCCCGCCCCGCGTCCCGCTCCTGACCTGCGGCTCCACAGCCCCCTTTCCGCTGCAGGGTAAGTCGATCCTGTTTACTTATATGTGACGCGCGCGATAAATTCTTGAAGTCGATCCGTGCCCTCTCCCCCGGGGCATTTTCCGTTCAGACAGGACAACAATGACACGCACCCGGTCCCTGGCTTCCGGCATACTGAGCTTCTCCGCCGCAGCCGTTCTGGCTCTGACCACCGCCGGCGGCGCCTCCGCCGCACCGGCCTCCCCATCGCCCTCCGAAGACGCCCTGCTCCCCTCCGTCGCCCGCCTTGCCGTTAATAGCACTGGTGCCGCGGACTACTGGACCGCGGACCGGATGGAGGGTGCCCGCCCCGGTGATGTCCTGGCCGGGAAAGCCCTGGCAACGAGCCCCCGTTCCAATCCCGCAACAGTGGCCAAAGGAAAGAACACCAAAGTTCGCGCCAGCAAGGCCAAGGCAGCAACAACCGGTTCAGTGACCCACATTGGCAAGGTTTTCTTCACCATGGGCGGCGCCAACTACGTCTGCTCCGGCAACGCCGTGACGTCCAGGAACAAGAGCACCGTATCTACAGCCGGCCACTGCGTCTTTGGCGGCCCGGGCCAGGAGGCCACGAACTTCGTCTTCGTTCCCGCCTACGAGAACGGCCAAGCGCCATATGGAAAGTGGACCGCCAGCGACCTCTACACCACCAGCGAATGGACCGCCTCCGGCGACATCTCCTACGACACGGCGTTCGCCGTGATGGACCGCCTCGACGGCGACCTGCTGACCGACGTGGTGGGCGGCTCCGGAGTGGCGTTCAACGAGGACCGCGGACTGTCCTACACGTCTTACGGCTACCCTGCAGACAAGCAGTACAACGGCGAGACCCTGAAGAGCTGTGCGGGCACTGCCACAAACGACACCGTCAACCCGGCTTTCACCACCCAGGGCATCCCATGCGACATGACCAGCGGTTCCTCCGGCGGCCCGTGGTTCATCGGCTCCGGCCCGGATGGACTGCAGAACTCGATCAACAGCTACGGCTACAGCGGCTCCAAGGTCATGTACGGCCCGTACTGGGGTGACTCGATTGAAAAGACCTACCGCGTTGCGTCACGGTCCTAGCGAAGAGCCCGATGACGGCGTGGCCCACATCGAGGTAACCCAGACGCACGAGGAAATCCTCGAGTACTGGACCGATGAACGGATGGCGGAGGCCAAGCCCCGGGAGCTTGTGCTGCGGCCAAAACCTGAAGAGCAGCACCCGGCCGACGAGGACTAAGCCAACAAAATAACGACGGCGCCTGCCCCCCTGCGAAGGGGACGGGCGCCGTCGTCAATTAAAGTCCATCCATTGCTCCGTAGATGCCCTTTTGGTGTCTCAAAACGGCATCTACGGAGCAGCCGATCAGTCGGCTCAGTGGAAGAAGTGTCGCGCTCCGGTGAAGTACATGGAGATTCCGGCGGCGTTGGCCGCAGCGATGACTTCCTCGTCGCGGACGGATCCGCCCGGCTGGACAACGGCGCGGACCCCGGCATCGATCAGGATCTGCAGGCCGTCAGCGAACGGGAAGAAGGCATCCGAAGCTGCCACCGCGCCCTGGGCACGCCGGGGTGCGCCGGCACCCGTGGCGTTGGAGGCACCGCCGGCGCCGTCGACGTCGGAATCCACCTGCAGGCCCAGCGTGTTGGCGCGTTCCACGGCCAGCTTGCAGGAGTCGAGGCGGTTGACCTGGCCCATGCCGATGCCGACTGCTGCGCCGTTGTCCGCGAGGAGGATGGCGTTGGACTTTGCTGCACGGCAGGCGGTCCAGGCGAAGGCGAGGTCCGCGAGGGTCTTCTCATCGGCGGCTTCGCCCGCGGCGAGCGTCCAGTTGGCGGGGTTGTCGCCGTCGGCGTCCACCTTGTCGCTGACCTGGACCAGCATGCCGCCGGAAACCTGGCGGAACTCCGTGGGGTAGCGGCCGTAGCCCTCGGGCAGGGCGAGCAGCCGGATGTTCTTCTTCTTGGAGAGGATCTCCACGGCCTCGGCCTCGAAACCGGGCGCGATGACAACCTCGGTGAAGATGTCCTTCACGGTGTTGGCCATGGCCGCCGTGACCGGGCGGTTGGCTGCGATGACGCCGCCGAACGCGGACACGGGGTCGCAGGCGTGGGCCTTGGCGTGGGCGTCGGCGATGGGGTCCGCGGCGTCTGCCGAACCGACGGCAACGCCGCACGGGTTGGCGTGCTTGATGATGGCCACGGCCGGCTCGCTGAAATCGAAGGCGGCGCGCAGGGCGGCGTCGGCGTCAACAAAGTTGTTGTAGCTCATGGCCTTGCCGTGCAGCTGGTCGGCCTGGGCGATGCCCACCGGGGCAGCCTTGTCCACGTAGAGCGCAGCCTGCTGGTGCGGATTCTCGCCGTAACGCAGCACCTCGGAACGTTCCAGGGACATTCCGGCGTAGGCGGGCCAGTCGATGATGCCGTCGCCGTCTTCATCAAGGAACTGGCTGGCAGTCCAGGTGGCCACGGCGTTGTCGTAGGACGCCGTGTGCGCGAAGGCCTTGGCGGCGAGGCGGCGCCGGGTCTTCAGGTCGAAACCGCCCGCGGCGGCAGCAGCCACCACCTGGCCGTAGAAGGACGGATCCACCACGATGGCGACGGCGGCATGGTTCTTCGCGGCCGAGCGCACCATGGCGGGGCCTCCGATGTCGATCTGCTCGACGACGTCGTCCTGCGCGGCACCGGACTTGACGGTCTCCACGAACGGGTAGAGGTTTACCACCACCAGGTCGAAGGCCTCGATATCCATGCTTTCGAGCGTCTCCATGTGGGCGGGGACGCGGCGGTCTGCCAGGATGCCGCCGTGGACGCGGGGGTGCAGCGTCTTGACGCGGCCGTCCAGCATTTCCGGGGAACCGGTGACTTCCTCAACCTCCTGCACGGGGATGCCCGCAGCAGCGATCTTCTTCGCGGTGGAACCGGTGGAGACCAGCTTCACACCCGCTGCGTGCAGGCCTGTGGCGAGCTCCTCCAGGCCGGTCTTGTCGTAAACCGAGATCAGGGCCCGGCGGATGGGTACACGGTCAATGGATACGCGCTCATGCTGCGTGAAGCTCACAAATGTCTCCGTCTTATCTCGCGGTTCAGTGCCGCGGTTGGTGGGGATAGGGCCAGTTTATCGCGTAGCGCACGTTGCCCCGAGTGTCCGCCGGAGTGTGAACGCCGGTGGGCGGGGCTAAAGTTTCAGAAGGAGGCGGCAATGAACACTTACACCACTGTGCCCAGCGGCGAACAGGTGGTCCAGGAACTGCCCTGGCGATGGAAAGTCCAGGGGCGGATCTTCCTGATCGGCGGCCTCGGATTCATGTTTGACGCGTGGGATGTGACGCTCAACGGCATTCTGATTCCCCTGCTGTCGAAGCATTGGGCACTGTCCCCCGGTGAGGTGGCGTGGGTGGGGACGTCGAACCTGATTGGCATGGCCTTGGGGGCCTTCATCTGGGGCACCATCGCGGACACCATCGGCCGGAAGAAGGCGTTTACCGCCACGCTGCTGCTGTTCGCCGTCTTCACCGTGGCCGGCGCCTTCGCCCCGGACTTCATCTGGTTTTGTGTCTTCAGGTTCCTGGCCGGCTTTGGCCTGGGCGGCTGCATTCCGGTGGACTATGCTATGGTGGGTGAGTTCACTCCCCGGAAGCAGCGCGGCAAAGTACTCACCGCCATGGATGGCTGGTGGCCGGTGGGCGCTGCCCTGGCGGGTTTCGTTTCCGCTGGCCTGGTGGCTCTCTACGGTGACTGGCGGCTGACCATGCTGGTCATGGTCCTGCCTGCGCTGCTGGTGTTCTGGGTCCGGCGAAGCGTGCCGGAGTCACCGCTGTTCCTCATCCGCAAGGGCCGGCGGGACGAGGCTGCAAAGGTCATCGACGGGCTGGTGGCAGCCACGGGCGCCGAAGCCCGGGCCTACAGCCTGCCGGATGCGAAGGACGTACCCCGGCTCTCCGCCGGCAGCGCCTGGACCCAGCTGCGGTCGGTGTGGCAGTTCAACTGGAAGATCACCACCGCCGCGTGGGCCCTGTTCTTCAGCATCCTGCTGGTCTACTACCTGTCGCTGACGTGGATGCCGCGGATCCTCATTGGCGCAGGCTTCGCCGAATACAAGGCGTTCGTCACCACGGCGTCGATGGCCGCCGTCGGGCTCCTGGGCGTCATCGTTGCCGCCCTGCTGGTGGAACGCGTGGGCCGCAAATGGATCCTGGCGATCACCGGACCGCTGTCCGCACTGACGCTGGTGATCGTGGCGTTCGTGGTGGACATCCCGTCTGCAGCGGTGTTCTGGCTGCTGGTGTTCGGGTTCGTGGTGCAGGTGGCCATCCCGGTGCTGTACGCCTACGTGTCGGAGCTCTACCCCACCGAGCTGCGCGGCACCGGCTTTGGCTGGGCATCCACGTTCTCGCGTCTGGGCGCCGGTTTCGGTCCGCTGATTTTCGCCAACTACTTCTGGCCTGAGCTGGGCCTGGCTACGTCCTTCGCCCTGGCCGGCGGCCTGGTGCTGCTGGCAGTGCTGTGGATGGCCTTCTTCTCCCCCGAAACCCGCCAGCGCCGCCTCGACTGACCCCGCAGCCGGCCCTTACCCTCACCTCCGCCGACCCTCACCCTCAAAATCGACAGGGTTATTCGCTGTCGCACCAGCTATCTCCGGGGCGCCATCGAATGTGCGAGTCGAATACGGCTTTGCGAGTCGGGGAGGCGTCAGCCAGCGGCGAGGCTGGCCAGGGTGGACACCAGCAGCCGGCGCTCCACCACCTTGATGCGCTCGTGCAGGGTCTCCTCGGTGTCGGCGTCCTCGATGGCCACCGCCTCCTGGGCGATGATGGGTCCGGTGTCCACGCCGGCGTCAGCCCAGTGCACCGTGCAGCCCGTGACCTTGACCCCGTAGGCCATCGCGTCACGGACACCGTGGGCACCGGGGAACGCCGGAAGCAGGGCCGGGTGGGTGTTGAGGTACTTGCCGCCGAAAGCGTCGATGAATTCCGGGCTGACGATCCGCATGAAGCCGGAGGACACCACCACGTCCGGTTGGAATGCGGCCACCTCTCTGGTCAATGCGGCGTTCCACTGGGCCCGGTCCGGGTACTCCTTGAAGTCCACCACGAAGGTGGGTATCCCGGCCGCGGCCGAACGCTCCACGCCGTAGGTGCCGGGCCGGTCCGCCCCGACGGCGGCGATGTCCACGTCCAGCTCCCCCGCTTTGACCGCGTCAATGACAGCCTGGAGGTTGGAGCCGGTACCGGAAACGAGGACTACGATGCGCATGCGTCTAGCTTATGGGCAGGCTCGCGTAGGCTGGAAAACATGAACTCCACACCGGAACCGGCCGGGCCCCAGCGGACAAAACCGCCGCTCAGCGAGGCTGCAAAAGCCTCAAGGGCCAAGACCCACACCCTGTTCCGGATGTTCATCGTGTCCGTGCTGGGGTCATTCTTCGTCTACCAGCTGGATGTCCGCTATCTCTGGCTGACGGGAATCCTGACAGCAGCCGCATTGGCCCTCGGTATCGTCCTGTTGATCAGGTGGTTCCGTTCAAGAGAGTCCCGGCTGATTCTGTTCGCCACCATCTGCGGCCTGATGGTGACCGCCGGCATGGTGCTGCTGACCCTGGCCTCGGCACTGTTCTTCAACCAGGCAGCGGAGTACCAGGCCTGCGTGAACCGGGCGCTCACAGACCAGGCACAACGGACCTGCCAGGTGCAGCTGGAGGGATCACTCCCCCGCCAGGCGCCGTAGCAGCGCCTTTGCTGACAGGTTAGGGACCTAAGGGTCCCGGCTTTCGAAGCTAGTGGACCAGTTCCGCGTCGTCATCCGCCACGGCCCGTTCACGTTCCAGCCACGGCCCGGCAGCGTAACCGATCACGACGCCGGCACCCACCTCCGCGGCCAGCCAGACACCCGTCCACAGAGGGTCCGGTCCGATGTCGGTCAGCCGGCCGATGCCGGCCGAGCCGCGGGCTAGCCAGGCCAGCCCCATGGCCAGCAGTCCCGCCGCGGCCCCGGCCAATACTCCCAGGACCAGGGTGGACGCCGTGGCAGTGAACCAGCGGGCGTGGACCTT
>Ga0160459_100202_pt1 | contig 32223 bp, 42 predicted proteins | sample HID1973K_E6MG_FD_108208 | JGI IMG/M metagenome (GOLD analysis project Ga0160459, IMG submission 108208) | Enriched mosquito-associated microbial communities from UW Madison campus, WI, USA - HID1973K_E6 MG | ecosystem: Host-associated > Arthropoda: Insects > Digestive system > Unclassified ... | reverse complement strand
CATGCCTGGCGACAACGTGTCGATCACGGTCAAGCTGATCAACCCGATCGCCATGGAAGAAGGCCTGCGCTTCGCTATCCGCGAAGGCGGCCGCACCGTGGGTTCGGGCGTCGTGGCCAAGATCCTCGCTTAACAAGGAACGACGACATGGCTACCAAGCAAAAGATCCGCATCCGCCTCAAGGCCTTCGACTACAAGCTGATCGACCAGTCGGCCGCTGAAATCGTGGACACCGCCAAGCGCACCGGCGCCATCGTCAAGGGCCCGGTGCCCCTGCCGACGCGCATGAAGCGTTTCGACATCCTGCGTTCGCCGCACGTCAACAAGACGAGCCGCGACCAGCTGGAAATCCGCACGCACCAGCGCCTGATGGACATCGTCGACCCGACCGACAAGACGGTCGACGCGCTGATGAAGCTCGACCTGCCGGCTGGCGTCGACGTGGAAATCAAGCTGCAGTAATCCTTTCGGATTAATAACCAGAGCCCGATCACAGCAATGTGATCGGGCTTTTGTTTTTGCGGCGCAGGCTATGGCATCCTGCTGCGGCGGTGGCATTGCAGCCACGCTCAGGGAAAGGCGCTGTTGTGACCCGATGGAGGAACTCCCGGCTGGCGGCTGTGCTGCTGGTGGCCGCGTTGGCGGCCTGCGGTGGTGGCGGCGGAGGTGGTGGCCCGGTTGGTGCCGGCCCGAGCGGGCCGGCCACGCTCAGCGGCCAGATCAGCTACGCCTCGGTGCCCAACCCGAGCGGCGCGCTCGACTATGCCGCCAGCGTCGACAAGCCGGTGCGCGGCGCGCTGGTCGAGGTGCTCGATGGCGCTTCCGACGCGGTGTTGGCGAGCACACAGACCGACGATGCCGGGCACTACAGCGTGGCGCTCACCGGCGGGCGTGCGGTCACCGTCCGGGCGCGCGCCCAGACGGGCGGCGGCGCCGGGGCCCGCTGGGATCTCAGCGTGCGCGACAACACGCAGGGCGGTGCGGTCTACGCCATCGAATCGCCAGTGTTCAGCCTGATCGCCGGCAGCGCCACGCGCGACCTGCATGCCGCCTCGGGCTGGGGCGCCGGGCACTACACCGGCCAGCGCGCGGCTGCGCCATTCGCGATCCTCGATACGCTGCGCACCAGCATCGACAAGGTGCTGTCGGTGGCGCCGGAAACGGTCTTCCCGGCGCTGCGCGTCTTCTGGAGCGTCAACAACGTGCCGGCCTATGGCGATCCGGCGGTCGGCCAGATCGGCACCACCTCGTTCACGCAGGACCAGAGCGGGCCGGTGATCTACGTGCTGGGCAAGGAAGACCTGGACACCGATGAATACGATGCCTCGGTGATCACCCACGAGTGGGGCCACTATTACCAGAGCGCCTTCGGCCGCGACGATTCCCCCGGCGGCGCGCACAGCATGGCCGACAGCCTCGACGCCCGGCTGGCCTTTTCCGAGGGCTGGGGCAATGCCTGGTCCGGCATTGCGCTGGGCCGCAGCAACTACACCGACGCCCTGGGCACGGCGCAAGCCAGCGCCGGCAGCACCAACCTCGACCTGCGCCGGGGCCCACCCGACCGCAGCGGCTGGTACCGGGAAGCGTCGATCCACTCGATCCTGTGGCAGTTCAACGCCCGCGCCGGCTTCAAGCCGATCCACGACGTGATGACCGGTCCGCTCGCCAGCGGCGCGGCGCTGACGGACATCCACGCCTTCAGCGCCGGCCTGTTCGCCCGGGTGCCGGGCGCCGCGGCGAGCCTGACCGAACTGCTGGCCGGGCAGGCGATCAGCGCCGCCGTGGGCGATCCCTTCGGCCAGAGCGAAAGCAACGACGGCGGGCTGAAGCCGGCCTTGCCGCTGTACCACCCGGCCACCATTGGCGCCAGCACACAGGCCTGTGTCTCGAATGTCTTCGGCAGCTACAACAAGCTGGGCAGCTTCGTCTACCTGCGGGTGGAGGTGCCGAGCGCGCGCAGCTACGCCATCCGCATCGACGGGCCCGCCGCCGCCGACCCGGACGTGTCGGTCTACAGTGGCCGCCTGATCGCCCGCAGCGAAGGCCTTGGCACCAGCGAGGCGACCAGCGTCTTCCTGCCGGCCGGCACCGCCGTGCTGGCCATCAACGACGCCAACGACTCGTCGGCGTGGACCTGTTTCAGCGTGTCGATCAACTAGGAGAGGGCATGCCAACTCTTGCAAACGCCCTGATCGCCTGCGTGCTGGCCGTGGCCGCGCTGCCGGCGGCGGCGCGGGCGGCGAGCGCCGCCACCGTACCGGCCGTGGCGGCCGAGCCGAAGGCCATGCAGCCCACCCCGGCCAAGCCCAACGGCAATGGCATCGAGGTGCGCTATCGGCTCGAAGCCGTTCCCCAGGCCGGCCAGCCGCTGCAGGTGAGCCTGGCCTTTTCAAGCCCCCACCCGGGCGGCGAGCCGACCGCCTGGTTCACCTTGACCGGCGGCCTGGCGTGGGCGGCCGAGGCGCCGGCGGTGCTGGCGCTGTCCGACGGCGCCCCCACCCGCCAGCAAGTCACCGTGCTGCCGCCGGCCGACGGCATCGGCTATCTCAACGTGTTCACCCGGCAGGACGGCATCGACAGCGTCACCGCCATCCCGGTGCGGGTCGGCAAGGCCGCCCCGTCGCTGCGCCAGCCGGGCGCGGTCAAGACCAGCCCGGGCGGCGACAGGGTGATCTCGCTGCCCGTGCCCTGAGGGCTGCTCCGGGCGGCAGAAGAGGCCACTTGCATAAATTGTGGGCAGCCAGTTATAATCCTTGGCTCTGCCTAATTTGCGCCCGAGTGGGCGGGTTGGCTGCATTCCCGATTTGAACGTGCCAGGCACCCGTTGCCCGGTGCCTGCTCAATGAAAGGCGCGGCTGGCGCAGAGATTTATCAACCTTCTTTCGCATACCAAACGCTGTCGCCAATTGAAGTGGCAGCGGCGGAAGTTTTGGAGAAAACCAATGAGTCTGAGCAACTCCCTCGGGTTGCTGGGCCGCAAGGTGGGGATGATGCGTCTCTTCACCGATGACGGGGACGCAGTTCCTGTCACGGTGGTGGATGTGTCGAACAACCGCGTGACCCAGATCAAAACCCAAGAGACCGATGGCTACGTCGCCCTGCAAGTGACGTTCGGTTCGCGCAAGGCATCGCGCGTGACCAAGCCTGAAGCGGGTCATCTGGCCAAGGCTGGCGTCGAAGCCGGCGAGATCATCCAGGAATTCCGCGTGAGCGCCGATACCGCTGCCCAGCATCAAGCTGGCGGTGCGATCGCCGTGACGAGCGTGTTCGCCGTGGGCCAGAAGGTCGACGTGCAAGGCACCTCGATCGGCAAGGGCTTCGCAGGCACCATCAAGCGTCACAACTTCAAGTCGCAACGCGCGTCGCACGGTAACAGCCGTTCGCACAACGTTCCCGGCTCGATCTCGATGGCGCAGGATCCCGGCCGCGTGTTCCCTGGCAAGAAAATGTCGGGTCACCTCGGCGATGTCACCTGCACGACCCAGAACCTGGACGTGATCCGCATCGATGAAGCACGCCAACTGCTGCTCATCAAGGGCGCGATCCCCGGTTCCAAGGGCGGTTTCGTGACGGTTCGTCCGGCCATCAAGGCCAAGCCCGCTGCTGAAGGAGCGAAGTGATGCAACTCGAACTCCTGAACGAACAGGGGCAAGCTGCGTCGAAGTACGACGCCCCCGAGACCGTGTTCGGTCGTGACTACAACGAAGACCTGGTTCACCAGATCGTCGTCGCTTACCAGGCCAACGCGCGCCAGGGCACCCGTGCCCAGAAGGACCGCGAGCAGGTCAAGCACTCGACCAAGAAGCCTTTCAAGCAAAAGGGAACGGGCCGCGCCCGTGCCGGTATGACGTCCTCGCCGCTGTGGCGCGGAGGCGGTCGTGCCTTCCCGAACCTGCCGGAAGAAAACTTCGCGCAAAAGATCAACAAGAAGATGTACCGCGCCGGCATGGCGTCCATCTTCTCGCAGCTGGCACGTGAAGGCCGCCTGGCGGTGGTCGATTCGATCAAGGTCGACTCGCCCAAGACCAAGGCCCTGGCTGCCAAGTTCAAGGCCATGAATCTCGAGTCCGTGCTCGTGATCGCCGAAGAAGTCGACGAAAACCTCTACCTCGCTTCGCGCAACCTCGTGAACGTACTGGTGGTCGAGCCGCGTTATGCGGATCCGGTGTCGCTGGTGCACTTCAAGAAGGTGCTGGTGACCAAGGGTGCTGTCGACAAGCTCAAGGAGATGTTCGCATGAGCCGCGTGAACCCCACCCCCGCACAACGTACGTTCGAAGAAGGCCGACTGATGTCGGTGCTGGTCGCCCCGATCGTGTCTGAAAAGGCAACGATGGTCGGCGAGCAGTCGAATGCCGTCACTTTCAAGGTGTTGCAGGACGCCACCAAGCCCGAGATCAAGGCCGCCGTCGAACTGATGTTCAAGGTCGAAGTCAAGGGTGTGTCCGTGCTCAACATCAAGGGCAAGACCAAGCGCTTTGGCAAGTCCGTCGGCCGCCGCGACAACGTTCGCAAGGCCTACGTCACGCTCAAGCCGGGTCAAGAGCTCAACCTCGTCGGAGAGGGCGCTTAATCATGGCCGTCATCAAGATGAAACCCACTTCGCCGGGCCAACGCGGCGCGGTGAAGATCTCGCGTGATCACCTGTTCAAGGGTGCTCCGCACGCAGCCCTGCTGGAGCCCCAGTTCCAGAAGGCCGGCCGTAACAACAACGGCCACATCACCACCCGTCACAAGGGCGGTGGCCACAAGCACCACTATCGCGTGGTCGACTTCGTGCGCAACAAGGACGGCATCCCGGCCAAGGTCGAACGCATCGAGTACGACCCGAACCGCACGGCGCACATCGCGCTGGTGTGCTACGCCGACGGCGAACGTCGCTACATCATCGCTCCGCGCGGCCTGGAAGCAGGCGCAACGCTGCTGAGCGGTTCCGAAGCGCCGATCCGCGCCGGTAACACGCTGCCGATCCGCAACATTCCGGTGGGCTCGACCATTCACTGCATCGAGCTGCAGCCTGGCAAGGGTGCGCAGATCGCGCGTTCGGCCGGCACCTCGGCAACGTTGCTGGCACGTGAAGGCGTCTACGCCCAGGTGCGCATGCGTTCGGGTGAGGTTCGCAAGATCCACATCGAATGCCGCGCCACCATCGGTGAAGTGGCCAACGAAGAACATAGCCTGCGTCAGCTCGGCAAGGCCGGCGTGAAGCGCTGGATGGGTATTCGCCCGACCGTTCGCGGTGTGGTGATGAACCCTGTGGATCACCCGCACGGTGGTGGCGAAGGCAAGACCGGCGAAGGCCGTCACCCTGTCGACCCCTGGGGCAATCTCACCAAGGGCTATCGCACCCGCAACAACAAGCGCACGCAAGTCTTCATCGTGTCGCGTCGCAAGAAGTAAGGGGATAGCACATGACTCGCTCTCTCAAAAAGGGTCCTTTCGTCGACCATCACCTCGTGGCCAAGGCCGACAAGGCGGTCACGTCGAAGGACAAGCGTCCCATCAAGACCTGGTCGCGTCGCTCGATGGTCCTGCCCGAGTTCATCGGCCTGACCATTGCCGTGCACAACGGCAAGCAGCACGTGCCCGTGTACATCACCGACCAGATGGTCGGCCACAAGCTCGGCGAATTTGCGCTCACGCGCACGTTCAAGGGGCACCCCGCGGACAAGAAAGTCCAGAAGAAGTAAGGAACGACCATGTCTGAAACACGTGCAGTCCTCCGCGGTGTCCGCCTTTCGGTCGATAAGGGCCGTCTGGTCGCCGACCTGATCCGCGGCAAGAAGGTCGATCAAGCGCTCAACATCCTGCAATTCACGCAGAAGAAGGCCGCTGTGATCGTCAAGAAGGTGCTCGAGTCGGCCATCGCCAACGCCGAGCACAACGACGGTGCCGATATCGACGAACTGAAGGTCAAGACCATCTACGTCGAACAAGGCGCCACCCTCAAGCGTTTCACCGCTCGCGCCAAGGGCCGCGGCAATCGCATCAGCAAGCCCACGTGCCATGTGTACGTGACGGTTGGCAACTAAAAGGCTGGAAGACTATGGGACAAAAAATCCATCCGACCGGCTTTCGCCTTGCGGTCAGCCGCAACTGGTCCAGCCGTTGGTACGCCAGTGACCGCGATTTCGCGGGCATGCTGGCCGAAGACATCAAGGTGCGCGAGTACCTGAAGAAGAAGCTCAAGAACGCGTCGGTCTCCCGCGTGCTCATCGAGCGCCCCGCCAAGAACGCCCGCATCACGATCTACTCGGCACGTCCGGGCGTGGTGATCGGCAAGAAGGGCGAGGACATCGAGAACCTCAAGCGCGAACTGGGCAAGCAGCTGGGTGTGCCGGTGGCCGTCAACATCGAAGAAGTGCGCAAGCCCGAAATCGATGCACAGCTGATCGCCGACAGCATCACGCAGCAGCTCGAGAAGCGGATCATGTTCCGCCGCGCCATGAAGCGTGCGATGCAGAACGCCATGCGTCTGGGTGCCCAGGGCATCAAGATCATGTCGTCGGGCCGCTTGAACGGCATCGAAATCGCACGTTGCGAGTGGTACCGCGAAGGTCGCGTGCCGCTTCACACGCTGCGCGCCGACATCGACTACGGCACCTCGGAAGCCAAGACCACCTACGGCGTCATCGGCGTCAAGGTCTGGGTCTACAAGGGTGACACGCTGGGTCGTAACGACCTGCCGGCCGTCGAGACCCCGCGTCCCGAAGAAGAGCGTCGCCCGCGTGGCCCGCGCCGTGATGGCCGCCCGGGTGGCGACCGTCCCGGTTCGGACCGTCGTGGTCCGCGCGCCGGTGCCCGTGGCCCGATCGGTGGCAACACCGCGCCGGCCGACGGCAGCGACAAGCCCGCCGAAGCCGGCGGTGCAGACGCCCCGAAACCCGCCGTTAAGCGCGTCCGCAAAGCCGCGCCCGCTGCAGCAGCGGACGGTGCAAAGACCGAGTAATCGGTCTTAGAAATACGGAGTAAGAAACATGCTGCAACCTGCACGCAGAAAGTTCCGCAAGGAACAAAAGGGCCGCAACACCGGCGTCGCCACGCGTGGAAACGCCGTGTCGTTCGGTGACTTCGGCCTCAAGTCGGTCGACCGCGGTCGCCTGACGGCTCGCCAGATCGAAGCCGCTCGTCGCGCGATCTCGCGTCACGTCAAGCGCGGTGGCCGCATCTGGATTCGTGTGTTCCCCGACAAGCCGATCTCCACCAAGCCCGCAGAAGTGCGGATGGGTAACGGCAAGGGCAACCCCGAGTACTACGTGGCTGAAATCCAGCCCGGCAAGGTGATCTACGAGATCGTCGGCGTGCCCGAAGAACTCGCTCGCGAAGCGTTCCGCCTGGCTGCCGCCAAGCTGCCGCTGCGCACCACCTTTGTCGCCCGCCAGCTCGGCGCTTAACTCCAGGAGTACATGAACATGGCAACCACTGGACGCAAGAAGACCACCAAGGCCGCACCGGCCAAGGTGTCGAAAGCCGCCGTACTGCGCGAAAAGGACGTCGCTGGCGTGCAAGCTGAAATCAAGGACCTGCAGAAGGCCCATTTCAGCCTGCGCATGCAAAAGGCGACGCAACAACTGTCGAATACCTCGACCCTGCGCGTCACGCGCCGCGATATCGCGCGCGCCAAGACCATTCTTGCTCAGAAGCAGCAAGAAACCCAAGCCGCCAAGTAAGGAGTGAACATGACGGAACCTAAAAAATCCCTCAAGCGCACCTTGATTGGCAAGGTGGTCAGCGACAAGCGCCAAAAGACCGTGACCGTGCTGGTCGAGCGTCGTGTCAAGCACGAGCTCTACGGCAAGATCGTGGCCAAGACCAGCAAGTACCACGCTCACGACGAGAATGGTGAATACAAGCTGGGCGACACCATCGAGATCACGGAAAGCCGTCCGATCTCGAAGTCGAAGAACTGGGTGGTTACCCGCCTGGTGCAGAAGGCTGCGATCGTCTGATCGCCTGCCTTCAACGGCTCCATTGAAAACGGCCCACAATGTGGGCCGTTTTTCTTTTTGGAGCTCCATTCATGATCAAGGTTGGTGACACGCTGCCGCAGGCAACGCTGGCGGAATACTCGGAAGTCGAAGGCGAGGGCTGCAGCATCGGCCCGAACCCGGTCGACGTGAGCAAGGCCGCTGCCGGCAAGACCATCGCGCTGTTCGCGCTGCCCGGCGCCTTCACGCCGACCTGCTCGGCACAGCACGTGCCCGGCTATGTCCAGCATGCGGACGAACTCAAGGCCGCGGGCGTCGACGAGATCTGGTGCGTCAGCGTGAACGACGCGTTCGTCATGGGCGCCTGGGCGCGCGACCAGAAGACCGCCGGCAAGGTGCGCATGCTGGGTGACGGCAGCGCCGAGTTCACCAAGGCCACCGGCCTGACGCTCGACCTGACCGGCCGTGGCATGGGCCTGCGCAGCAACCGCTACTCGATGCTGATCAAGGACGGCAAGGTGGCCACGCTCAACGTCGAGGCACCGGGCAAGTTCGAGGTGAGCAACGCGCAGACGATGCTGGCGCAGGCGCGCGGCTGAAGCGCCTTGGCCCGTCCTACAGCTCGACCTTGAGGTAGTGCGACCCGGCAATCGGGTTGTGATAGTAGGGCGGGATCTCGGTGAAGCCGAGGTCTTCGTAGAGCGCGCGCGCCGACTCCATGTCGTCAAGCGTGTCGAGCAGCACGCAGCTGTAGCCGGCGCCGCGTGCCGCATCCAGGATGGCCTCGACCAGTTGCCGCCCCAGGCCCAGCCCGCGAAAGCCCGGCCGCACATACAGCCGCTTCATCTCTGCCGCATTGACGTGATCGGCCGCATCGAGCGGCCGCAGGGCGCAGCTGCCCGCCACCAGCGCCGGCATGCCGTTTTCGCGCTTCAACCAGTGCAGCGGGCCGGTCAACGACGCCTGCAAGGTGGGCGTCGGGTCCACCAAGGCCAGCAGCAGCGCACCGCGTGGCTCGCTGTAATCGCCGGGCAACTCGGCCAACTCCTGCTCGATGCCCTGGAAGGCCAGGTCGATGCCCAAGGCCTGCGCGTAGTCGCGAATGAGCGCGCGTGCGGCCTCGATCTCCTCGGCTGTGTCAGGGGTGTACAGCACCACGTTGGGGGTGTCGGCCAACGGCAGAGGACGGGAGGAAGACATGTTCATATGCGGAGCGAAGAAATCCACCAGGCCAGCGCGACGCAGGCGGCGAACAGCAGCAAGGCGAGGCTGCGCGAGGCGCCGTCGTCACGGCTGGCCGGCGTGGCCGCCGGCAGTTGCTTGTCGCCGTCGAGCATGGCCCGGATCAGCGGGCGCCGGCGCACGCGGGTGTAGAAGAGAATGGCCGCCACGTGCAGCACGAGCAGCGTGATGATGCCGTACTTGCCCCACACCACGTGCCACTTGCTGGCGCCCTCGACCAGGGCGCTCGACGCGTAGCTCGCCAACGGGCCGGCGGCGTCGACTTCGTTGTCCGACACCAGGCCGGTCGCCACCTGGGCCAGCAGCAGAAGCAACATGGCCCAGACCGACAGCGCGCCCAGCGGGCTGTGGCCGACGTCGTCGTGCGGCCGGCCCTGGCCGCGCAGGTAGGCGCGCAGCGTGGCCGGCGCGTAGAGGAAGGCGCCAAAGCGCGACCAGCGCCCGCCGACAAAGCCCCAGAGCACGCGGAACACCATCAGCGCCAAGGCGCCGTAGCCCAGCCGGAAGTGCCATTCCATCCAGCCGGCCAGGCCGGTGCTGAGCAGGCCCAGCACCGTCAGCGCCAGCGCCCAGTGGAACAGGCGCGTCGGCAAGTCCCACACGCGCGTGGCCCGCGCAGGCGTATCGATGCGCGAGGGTGAGTGGGCGGGGGCAGGGTCTGGGGGCACGAGCGCAGGGCAGAACGATACGGGGCGGAAGACGCAGCGTAGCAAAGTCTGCGCGGGAGGATGTATCGGGATTGTCGGGAGGGTGGTGGCCACCCCGCGCGCTAGACTGCTGAGCGCGCACCTTCCCGGTGCGGCGCCTTCCCACGAAAGGTTCCCACGATGACCCGGCTTGCCTCACTCGCGGTGCCGTTGGCGGCCGCCCTTTTCGCCTTGCCGTCGCTGGCGCAATTCGCCAAGACGGACGACGCGGTGAAGTACCGCCAGAGCGCCATGTTCCTGCAGAGCCAGCATCTTGGGCGCATTGGTGCTATGGCCAGCGGGCGGGTGCCCTTCGATGCAGCCGCCGCCACCGCCAACGCGGAACTGGTGGCCCAGTTGTCGCGACTGCCGTGGCCTGCTTTCGGCGACGGCACCGAGGGCGGCAAGGCCAAGTCCGACATCTGGAAGGAGCAGGCCAAGTTCAAGGAGCTGAGCGACCAATTGATGGCCGAGACCGACAAGCTGGTGGTGGCGGCGAAGGCGAACAACCTGGATGCGCTCAAGGCCCAGTTCAGCGCCACCGGCGACACCTGCAAGTCCTGCCACGACGCCTTCCGCAGCCGCTGAACCCGCGCGCGCGGGCCGGGCGCTTCAGGTCTCGGCCAGCAGCTTCTCGATCAGCGCGTGCAGTTCGGCGAAATCGGGCTCGCCGACGTAGCGCTTGACGATCTCGCCGCGCTTGTTCACCAGGTAGCTGGTGGGCGTGAGTTGCACGTCGCCCCAGGCCTTGGCCACGGCACCGGTGTTGTCGATCGCCACCTTGAAGGGCAGCTTGCGCGTCTCGGTGAAGTTGACGACGTAGCTCGGCGGGTCGTACGACATCGCCACGGCGATGGTCTGGTAGCCCTGTTTGCTGTACTTGTTGTAGGTGTCGATCACCCTGGGCATCTCGCCGACACAGGTGACGCAACTGGTGGCCCAGAAGTTCACCAGCGTCACCTTGCCCTGCAGGTCGCGCGTCTGTTCCTTGCTGCCGTCGAGCAGCACGAAAGTGGAGGCGGGGGCCGCCTCGACGCCCGCATGCAGGTAGATGGCCGCGCCGGCGGCCAGCGCAACGGCAACGGCAAGGGCGGACGCGACTTTTTTCATGGTGCTTGAATCGAATGCTCGGCTAGGATTTTAGTTCCCTCACGCACTTGCATGCACTTGTCTTTTTCCCGCACCCCTCGCGTGGCCGCCGCCGGCCTGGCCCTGGCCCTGGCCCTGGCCGCCTGCAGCCCGGTCTTCAACTGGCGTGAAGTCCCGGTCGGCGGCGCCGGCCTGGTGGCGCTGCTGCCCTGCAAGCCGGACCGCGCCACGCGCAGCATCGCGCTGGCCAACGTGTCGGTCGACGTCACGATGGCCGGCTGCAATGCCGGCGACGCCACCTTTGCCGTGGCCCAGGTCATGGCCGACAGCCGCAGCCAGGCCGACGCCTGGCTGGCCACCTGGCGCGCGCAGATGCGCGACAGCTGGCGCGGCGCCCTGTTCGACGAAGCCGGCGCGGCCGTCCCGCGGGCCGACGCCGCCGTGCCCGGCAGCCGCTTTCGTGCCCACACCGATGGCGCGCGCATCGACGTGCTGTGGTTCTCGCAGGCGCAGCCCGACGGCCACGTGGCGCTCTATCAGGCCACGCTGCTGGGCGCGCCCACCGAGCCGGAGGCGGCGGCGACCTTCTTCGAAGGCCTGCGCTTGCCCTGAGCCCTTCTGCGGCGGCGCACGCGGGGAGGGCGCCGGCGAGCGGCGCGGCCCCGCATAATCTGGAACCGGCCCATTCATGAACAGCATTCTTCTCATCGCCCACGCCCCGCTGGCGCACGCCCTGCGCCAGTGCGCGCTGCACGTCTTTCCCGAAGCGGAGCAGGACGTGATGGCGATCGACGTCCAGCCCAACGTCTCGCCCGACGAGACGCTCGCCGCCGCACGCATCACGCTCGAGCAACTGCTCGGTCGTTCGGCGCGCGCCCGCGTGCTGGTGCTGGCCGACGTGTTCGGCGCCACGCCCTGCAACGTGGCGCAGAAGCTGGTCGACGGCGTGCACGCCAAGCTGGTGGCCGGCGTCAACCTGCCGATGCTGCTGCGGGCCATGACCTATCGCCACGAATCGCTCGACGCGCAAGTGCAGCGCGCCCTTGCCGGAGGGACTTCCGGTGTCATGCAGGTGGCCGTTGCGGCGCCGCAAAACCAGGCCAAGAGAAAGCACAGTGATCAAGAAATCCGTGACCATCAGCAATAAGCTGGGCCTGCACGCACGCGCGTCGGCCAAGCTCACCAAGCTGGCCGGCAGCTACCCGTGCGACGTCTGGATCGCGCGCGGCGACCGCCGCGTCAATGCCAAGAGCATCATGGGCGTGATGATGCTGGCCGCCGGCCTGGGCTCGACGGTCGACCTGGAAACCGAGGGCGCGCAGGAGCAGGAAGCCATGGACGCGCTGGTGGCGCTCATGAACGACAAGTTCGGCGAAGGCGAATGACAGCGAGGACCGCATGACGCTCTCGGTGCACGGACTTCCGGTCGGGCGCGGCATTGCCATCGGCCGCGCGGTGATGGTGGTGTCCAGCCGCATCGACGTGGCGCACTATTTCATCAAGCCCGAAGAGGTCGACGCCGAGATCGACCGCGTGCGCCGCGCGCGCAACGACGTCGCCGACGAACTGCAGCGGCTGCAGGGCAGCGTGGCGCTGATGGGCCCGAACGACACGCCGCACGAGCTGTCGGCGCTGCTCGACGTGCACCAGATGCTGCTGCAGGACGAGGCGCTGAGCAACGGCATCAAGCACTGGATCACCGAGCGGCTCTACAACGCCGAATGGGCGCTGACCACGCAGCTGGAGATCATCGCGCGCCAGTTCGACGAGATGGAAGACGAATACCTGCGCGAGCGCAAGGCCGACCTCGAACAGGTGGTCGAGCGCATCCTGCACGCCATGAAGGGCTCGGAAGCGGTGCAGGTGCCGCCGCCGCCGCCGTCGCGCCGCAAGGCCTCGCACGACGATGGCGACGACGGTTCGGCCGACGCGCTGGCGCGCGACGGCATCGACGTGCCGCTGGTGCTGATCGCGCACGACCTGTCGCCGGCCGACATGCTGAAGTTCAAGAAGAGCGTGTTCGCCGGCTTCGTGACCGACGTCGGCGGTCGCACCTCGCACACCGCGATCGTGGCGCGCAGCATGGACATTCCGGCCGTGGTGGGCGCGCGCAGCGCCAGCCAGCTGGTGCGCCAGGACGACTGGGTGATCATCGACGGCGATGCCGGCGTGATGATCGTCGACCCCTCGCCGATCATCCTGGCCGAATACGGCTTCAAGCAGCGCCAGGGCGACCTGGAGCGCGGGCGCCTCTCGCGCCTGCGCCACAAGCCGGCCGTCACGCTCGACGGCGAGCGCATCGAACTGCTGGCCAACATCGAGATGCCCGACGACACCGAGGGCGCCGTCAAGGCCGGCGCGCTGGGTGTCGGCCTGTTCCGCAGCGAATTTTTGTTCATGGGCCGCGAGGCGCAGCGCCAGACCCGTCTGCCCGATGAAGAAGAGCAGTACCTGGCCTACAAGCGCGCGGTGGAAGGCATGCAGGGCCTGCCGGTCACCATCCGCACCGTCGACATCGGCGCCGACAAGTCGCTCGACGGCAAGCGCGAGGAGGGGCATCTCAACCCCGCGCTCGGCCTGCGCGCCATCCGCTGGAGCCTGGCCGATCCGGCCATGTTCCTGACCCAGTTGCGCGCCATCCTGCGGGCGGCCGTGCACGGCCAGATCAACCTGCTGATTCCCATGCTGGCGCACGCCAGCGAGATCCGCCAGACGCTGGCGCTGCTGGAGACGGCACGCGCCGAACTCGACGCGCGCGGCACCGTGCATGGCGCGGTCAAGGTCGGCGCCATGATCGAGATCCCGGCCGCCGCGCTCACGCTGGGCACCTTTCTCAAACACTTCGATTTCCTGTCGATCGGCACCAACGACCTGATCCAGTACACGCTGGCGATCGACCGTGCCGACGAATCCGTGGCGCACCTGTACGACCCGGCGCACCCGGCGGTGCTGCGGCTGGTGGCCGACACCATTGCCGAGTGCCGGCGCCAGGGCAAGGGCGTCAGCGTGTGCGGCGAGATGGCCGGCGACATCACCTTCACCCGGCTGCTGCTCGGGCTCGGGCTGCGCAGCTTCTCGATGCACCCTTCGCAGTTGCTGGCGGTGAAGCAGGAAATCCTGCGCGCCGACACCAGCAAGCTGGCCGATTGGGCGCGCGCCGTGGTGGCGTCCGATGACCCTGCCGCCGCGCTGGCGGCGCCGCGCTGAAGCAAAACGCCAAGTCGCGAAACAAATCGCGACGGCGCTGAAAAGACATGGCGGTGCGCGCCGCGCACGATCAGGCCTCCTCAACTTCTGTTTGAAAGGCCACCATGAACACCCGTCAATCCTTGCTCGCCGTCTCCGCCGTTTTCCTGCTCGGCGCGGCCGCAGCGCACGCGGAAAGCTACGAAGGCGTCGCCGCGCCGGTGGGCGTCAACCAGCGCGCCGATGTCGCGGCGCAGGCGGTGCGCACCGCGGCCGCGCCGAACCAGAACATCGCCGCCGGCTCGCGCGTGATCGAGACCACCTCGAGCGTCGACCGCGCCACCGTGCGCGCGCAGGCCGTGCGTGCCGCCGCCGCGCCCGACCAGAACGTGGCGGCCGGTTCGCGCGTCAACAGCCAGGTGATTTCCACCATGGCGAATCCGGCCGACCAGGCCAGCCAACGCGCCGCGACGCCGGCGGCTGCCGAGCGCATGTGAGCGCACGGGCGCGGCCGGCGGCGTCGTGCCGCGGCCGCTGCCACAAAACGAAACATACCGATACGCAGAAAGAACGTCGCCTGCTCGACACCGCTGCGTCGGCACCCTTGTCACGACGACTGGAAGGAATGGACATGAAACCCTGGATCAAACGAAGCATCTTTGGCCTGGCCGGCACGGCGCTGATGGCCGGCGCGCTGGGCGGTTGCGCGGCGCACCGGCACGGCTGGGGCACGGCCGACAGCGCGGACTTTCGCGCCAAGATCGTGGCGCGGGTGGCCGACAAGCTGGAACTCGACGCCCAGCAGCAGGCCAGGCTCGATGCGCTGGTGCAGAAACTGCACGCGCAACGCATGGCGGTGCGCGACGCCGGCGGCGGCGGCGAGCCGCGCTCGCAGTTCAAGGCGCTGTTCGCCGGCAACACGCTCGACCGCGCCGGCGCGCAGAAGCTGGTCGACGAGAAAACGGCCGCCGTGCAGGCCGGCAGCAGCGAGGTCATTGCCGCCGCGGCCGACTTCTACGACGGCCTGAACGCCGCGCAGCAACAGAAGGTGCGCGAATTCATGGAGCGTCGCGGCCAACGCTGGGGCCGCCATGGCTGAGGCGCCGTTCGGGCGCGACCTGCGCGCGGTGCCGGAGTCCACTTGGCGTGGTGCCGTCGGCGCCGGCGTCGATGGGCTCGCGCGCGTGGTCGCGTTGCGCCGTGCCACGGGTGTGAGCGTGCCGGGCAGCGTGCACGGCGGCGTGCGCTGGACCTTGCGGCTGGAAGGCGGGGCCCTGCTGGCGGTGGCCGTGCTCGCCTACGCGCAGACCGGCGCCGGCTGGCTGCCCTTCGCCCTGATGTTCTTCCTGCCCGACCTGTCGATGCTGGGCTACCTGGGCGGGCCGCGCATGGGCGCCGCGCTCTACAACGCGGCGCACAGCACGCTCGCGCCGCTGGGGCTGATCGGCGTTGGCGCGCTGGGTGGCGAACCCGTGGCGCTGGCCCTCGGCCTGGTCTGGCTGGCCCATGTTGGCTTCGATCGCTTGTGCGGCTTCGGCCTGAAGTACGGCAGCGGCTTTGCCAGCACCCATCTCGGCCCGATCGGACGGCCCGATCCATGGTGACCGCTCCGTGCACCGCGAACGCCCCGGCGCAGCGCCGGCGCGGCACAATTTGCCCATGCCCCGCATCCTCCTGATCGACGACGACGAGCACCTGGCGGCGCCGCTGGCCAGCTACTTCGCCCGCTACGACTGCACGCTCGAAAGCGCCACGCGGCCGAGCACCGGCTTGGCCATGCTGCGCGCCCAGCGCTACGACGCGGCCATCCTCGACGTGATGCTGCCGGAGATGGACGGCTTTGCCCTGTGCCGCGAAATCCGCAAGGAAAGCGACATCCCGCTGATCATGCTGACCGCGCGCGGCGAGGTGATGGACCGCGTGGTGGGGCTCGAACTGGGCGCCGACGACTACCTGCCCAAACCCTTCGAGCCGCGCGAACTGGTGGCGCGCGTGCAGACCATCCTGCGCCGCCAGCGCAGCGACGCGCCGGCCGCCGCGCCGGCCGTGCCCGGACGGCTCGCCTTCGACGGCCTGGTGATCGACCTGGCAACGCGCGAAGTGCAGCGCAACGGCGTGCGCGTGGAGCTCACCGGCACCGAATTCGAACTGCTGGCGTTGCTGGCCGGCCAGCCCGGCAAGGTGTGGAGCCGCGACGACATCCTGAACCGCCTGCGCGGCCACGAGGCCGACCTCTACACCCGCGCGGTCGACATCGTGGTCAGCCGCCTGCGGCGCAAGCTGGAGCCGCTCGACTGCATCAAGACCCTGCGCAATGCCGGTTACGCGCTGGCCGTCGGCCAAGGCGGCACGACGTGAGGGGCTGGCATCGCCGCCTGCACGGCCGGGGCCACTGGGGCCAGCGCTGGAAGCACTCGCTGCGCCTGCGCCTGACCGCCATGTTCGTGGCGCTGGCGGTGCTGATGGTGGTGATCTTCGTGGGCGGCATCCAGCGCGGCGTGGCCAACGGCTGGCGCGACATGGTGCGGCCGCTGCTGGCCGACTACGTCGACCGGCTGGTGGTCGAACTCGGCTCGCCGCCGGACGTGGCGCGCGCGAAGGCGCTGGTCGCGCGGCTGCCGATCTCGATCCGCATCGATGGCCCGCAGGTCCAGTTCGATTCGCACCCCGAGCGGCGCGATGACAAGTTCGGCCTGCGCTCCAACCTGCGCGATGGCGTGCTGACCCGCGTCACCGCCGATGGTTCGCGCGTCAGCTTCGGCCTGGGCGACCTGCCGTGGCAGCGCGAACCGCAGCGCCTGGGCTGGCTCACGCTGATCGCCCTGCTGCTGCTGATCGGGCTGGCCTACAGCTACGTGCGCCAGCAGTTGCGCCCGCTGGCCGACCTGCGCGCCGGCGCCGAGCGCTTCGGCCAGGGCCGCTTCGACGTGCCGATTCCCTACCGCTGCGACGACGAACTCGGCGACGTGGCCGCGCGCATGAACACCATGGCACGCGAGATCGAGCGCATGCTCGAGGCCAAGCGGGCGCTGCTGCTGGCCGTCAGCCATGAACTGCGCTCGCCGCTCACCCGCGCGCGGCTCAATGCCGAGCTGCTGCCCGAGACGCCCGCCGGCGCCACCGAACGCGCGGCGCTGCTGCGCGACCTGGCCGAGATGCGCGACCTCATCACCGGCCTGCTGGAAAGCGAGCGCCTGAGCGGCGCGCACAGCGCGCTGCAGCGCGAGCCGGTCGACCTGGTTTCGCTGGTGCGCGAGGTGGCGGCCGGCCATGGCGACGCGGCGCGCGTGACGCTCGACCTGCCGGCGGACCTGCCCGCGTTGCCGCTCGATCGCGCACGCATGCGGGTGCTGCTGCGCAACCTGCTGGACAACGCGCTGCGCCATGGCGGCGAGGCGGCGCAGCCGCCCGCGGTCACGCTGCGTGCCGACGGCGATGGCGTTCGCCTGACGGTGCGCGACCACGGCCCCGGCGTCGACGAGGCGCAGCTGGCGCACCTGACCGAGGCCTTCTACCGCACCGACAGCGCGCGGGCCCGGGCTACCGGTGGCGTCGGGCTGGGGCTGTACCTGTGCCGGCTGATTGCGCAGGCGCACGGCGGCGAACTGACGGTGCGCAACGCCTCGCCGGGCCTGGCGATCGAGGTGGCGCTGCCCGCGCCGGCGGGCGCCTGACGCCGGCGCGGCCATCCCGGTGGCCTGTCGCCTGGGCGAAGTGCGGCGCGGGGGCGCGGCACTACGATCCGTGTTCCCAGCCGCCGAATCGAAGCACCGGAGACATCCCATGACCATCGCCAGCCTCGTCAATCACCAGGTCCGCCTCGCGCAACGCCCCGAAGGCATGGCCACGCGCGAGCATTGGCGCTTCACCACCGAAGCGGTGGCCGAGCCGGGCGAAGGCGGCGTGCTGGTGCAGGTGCTGATGCTTTCGCTCGACCCGGCAATGCGCGGCTGGATGAACGAAGGCAAGAGCTACATCCCGCCGGTCGAGATCGGCGCGGTGATGCGGGCCGGCGGCATCGGCCGTGTCGTCGCCTCGCGCACGCCGGCCTTCGCCGTGGGCGACACGGTCTACGGCACGCTCGACGCGCAGGAATACAAGCTGTTCGCGCCGCAGGACATCCGGCGTGCCGGCCTGGTCAAGGTCGACCTGAACGTGGGTAGCGCCACCCAGTGGCTCAACGTGCTGGGCATGCCGGGCATGACCGGCTACTTCGGCCTGCTCGACATCGGCGCGCCGCAGCCGGGCCAGACCGTGGTGGTCTCGGGTGCGGCCGGCGCGGTGGGGCAGACGGTGGGCCAGCTGGCCAGGATCAAGGGCTGCCGCGCGGTCGGCATTGCCGGCGGCGCGGCCAAGTGCGCGTGGGTGGTCGACGAGCTGGGCTTTGACGCCTGCATCGACTACAAGGCCGGCCCCAGCGCCGTGCGCGAAGGCCTCAAGGAACATTGCCCCAAGGGCGTCGACGTCTACTTCGACAACGTCGGCGGCGACATTCTCGATGCCGTGCTGGCGCGCCTGGCGATGAAGGCGCGCATCATCATCTGCGGCGCCATCAGCCAGTACAACAACCGCAACAGCGCGCCGGCGGCGGGGCCGAAGAACTACCTCAGCCTGCTGGTGCACCGCGCGCGCATGGAAGGCATGGTGGTGTTCGACTACGCCGAGCGCTACCCGCAGGCGATCGCGGAAATGGCGACCTACCTGAAGGACGGCCGCATGAAGAGCCGCGAGGACGTGGTGCAGGGCCTGGAGAATTTCCCCGAGGCCCTGACCCGGCTCTTCTCGGGCGCCAACTTCGGCAAGCTGGTGCTGGAGGTGGCCGCGACTTAGTCGTAGGCCAGCTGCGACGCCTGCTGGATGGCCGCGGCGAGCTCCGCGGCGTCGATCGGGCGCGGGAAGTTCTTCAGCACGATCGAGCGCGCCACCGAGACCAGCGCGATATGGCGCGCGGCGGCCGGCACCCGGCTGCGCGGCATGCCCAGGGTTTCAAGCGAGGTCGGCAGGCCGGTCATGCGGTAGTAGGGCAGCAGGCGCTCGATGTGCGGGCGCGCCGCGTCACCCTCCAGGATCAACTGCACCATCAGCCCGAACGCCACCCGTTCGCCCATCAGGCTGCCCTGCAGATCCGGCACCACCGAGAGCCCCAGTTGCAGCGCATGCGCCACCGACAGGCCGCCGTTCTCGAAGGCCAGCCCCGACAGCAGCATGCTGGCTTCCAGCACGCGCTCGAATGCGGCGTTCGGCCGGCCCCGCGCCACCGCCTGCAAGGCCTCGCCGGTGTCGCACATCAAGGTGTCGAAACAGGCTTCGCCCAGCATCGGCATCACGTGCGCAGGGCGCCCCTGGTAGAAGTTGACGCCGTTGACGGCCCTGCAATGGGCCATCTCGAAAGGCTTGGACAGGGCGCTGCCCAGGCCGGCCACGAAATAGCGCCGCGGCGCGCGCGCCAGGATCGCGGAGTCCACCACCACCAGGTCCGGGTTGCTGCGCATCGTGCGCAGTTCGTCGACCCGATGGTCCTCGGTATGGAGGATGGCGAGCCGGCTGATCGGCGCATCGGTCGAGGCCACGGTGGGCACCGCGAAGATCCGGGTGCGGGTGGCGATCTGGGCGGCCTTGGCGGTATCGATGGCCTTGCCGCCGCCGACCCCGATGATGACGTCGCAGTCCAGTGCCTCCACCGTCCGGGCAACGGCCTCGACCTCCGCGGCAGTGCATTCGCCCTGGAAGGTGTGCCAGTTGGCGGCCAGCAGCAGCGGCAACTGCTCGCACAGCAGGCCTTGCACGAAGCGATCGGCCAGCCAGAGCGGCTTGCGCACCTCGAATTCGCGCAGCAGGGACGGCAGCAACGCCAGCACCCCAGGGCCCTGCACATAGCGTCCCGGCGCCCCGAAAATGCGGCACGTTGCCGCCGCGAGGGATGATTTCAATGCTCTCTCCCGTCCCTCTCCCCGCAATTCGCTGAACTTGGACGCAATTTATTGACATTTGTGCGCATTTGCGCCAAGATGGTGTTGACATGCCGATCGTTCAGCGGAACGATGGCCCCGTCAACGTCGGGGAACTACCGCAATCCAAAGTGTTGCTTTGCGAGGCGCTGGCCCCGCCGATGTCAGCGCGCGCGGGTGCCGAGCACGGCGGCGCCGATGATCATCAGCGCGGCCCAGCCGATGCTGGCCGTCAGCGGGCGACCGGTCACCGCGAGCAGCAGCGCGGTCGACGCCAGCGGCGTCAGGTAGCTGAGGATGCCGATCTGGCGCGCATCGCCGCGCTTGAGCGCCAGGTCCCAGACATAGAAGGCGGCGCCCAGCGGCCCGAGCCCGCACAGCGCGATGAGGGCGCCATCGCGCAGGCTCAGTGCCGTGGCCGGCTCGAGCAAGGCGTGGCAGGCCAGCGAGAGCGCGCCGGAGACCAGCGCGAACAGGCCGACCGCGCTGGTCGGGAAGGCCGCCACGCGGCGCGTGCCCAGCGAATAGGTCGACCAGATCAGCGCCGAGCCCAGCGCCGGAATGAAGCCCCACCACTCGCCCTGCGCCGCCGCGCTGGCGTTGCGTGCGCCGAGGATTGCCACCGCTGCGCCGGCGAAGCCCAGCAGCGCGGCCACGATGTGCGCCGGGCGCAGCCGAAGGCCTGGCAGCAGCACTGGCGCCAGCACCACGATGAACAGCGGCCACAGGTAGTTCACCAGGTTGGCCTCCACCGGCGGCGCGTGGCGCAGCGCGATGAACAGCAGGAAGTGAAAGCCGAACAGGCCGTACACGCCCAGCGCCAGCGTGCCGGCCGGCACGCGCCAGGCGCGGCGGTCGCGCAGCACCAGCGGCCAGCTCGGCATGCTGCCGATGATCAGCGCCGCGCCCGTCAGCAGGAAGGGCGGCACGTGGGTGAGGGCGGTGCCCAGCGCGGCCAGCGTGGCCCACAAGGCGATGGCGGCGAGGGCGAACAGCGTGGCGGAGGCGGGCATGGGCGGCGAGGATACGTGAGCCGGGGCGGGTTGCCTGGACGGCGTCAACCCAGCCGCAGCAGCACGGCGCTGGCGGCGCACACCAGCAGGAACGGGATGCTGATGCGGTGGAACTCGCCCAGGCCGTGCGGCACGCGCGCCAGCCGCAGCGCGATCAGATTGGCCAGCGAGCCGAGCACGAAGCCGAAGCCGCCCACGCTGACGCCCGCCGCCAGCGCCGGCAGGTCGCGCACGGTGCCGTCGAGCAGGATGGTGGCGGGCACGTTGCTGATGAATTGCGAGGCGACGATGGCCGCCAGGTAGGTTCGCCAGCCTTCGGCGATGTCCCCTTGCGTGAGCAGGCTGGCCACCACCGGCAACTGCGCCAGCTGGCGCAGGTCGATGAACATCAGCGCGATGATCGCCAGCAGCGACAGGTCGATGCGGCGCAGCACCTGCGGCCGGTACAGGGCAAAGGCCAGCGCCACGCCGGCCAGGCCCGGCAGCAGCCAGCGGCGCTCGAGCGCCAGCACGAACAGCGCAAACAACGCGCCGGACAGCCACAGCAGCCGGGGCTGCACCGGCGCTTCGTCGTCGCCGGCCCGCAAGGCGATGGGCGTGCGCGGCGCCAGCAGCCAGACCGCGACGACCAGCCAGCCCAGCATCACCGCCACGGTCGGCGCCATCATGCCGATGAAGCCGATGAAGCTCTCGCCCGAGCGGTGCCACAGGTACAGGTTCTGCGGATTGCCAATGGGCGTGAGGGCCGAGCCGGCGTTGACCGCCAACGCCTCCAGCACGACCAGCCGTGCCAGCGGCAGGTGCGCCTGCATCGCCAGCACGCGCGTCAGCGGCACCAGCAGGAACAGACTGACGTCGTTGGTGACCAGTGCCGACAGCACGGCCGCGCTGGCGGCCAGCGTGAAAGCCAGGCCGCGCAGCGAATGGGTGCGCGCCAGCAGGCGCCGCGCCAGGCGCTGCAGCACGCCGCTTTGTTCCACGCCCTGGGTGATGGCCAGCAGGCCGGCCAGCGCGCCCACGGTGTTCCAGTCGACCAGGGCCAGGTAGTCGGCCGGTGCGCGCGGCTGCCACACGGCAAAGCCCGCTGCCACGGCCAGCAGCAGCCACAGCAGGCCGTTGCCGCCGGGCGCAGGTGCGGATTCGGGCGCGGTGTCGGCCGCCGCGTCAGGCCCGGCCATGCAGGTCGCGCAACGCGCGCTTGAGCACCTTGCCGATCGCGCTGCGCGGCAGCTCGTCGATGAAGCGCAGTTCCGCCAGGCGCTGCGTCTTGCCGACGCGCTCGTTGAACCACTGCAGCAGCGCCGGCGCAGGGGTGTCGTGCCCCGGGCGGCGCACGACGAAGCCGACCGGCGTTTCGCCCCATTGCTCGGACGGCACGCCGATCACCGCCATGTCCTGCACCGCCGGATGCTCGCGCAGCACCGCTTCCAGGTCGCTCGGGTAGATGTTGAAGCCGCCGCTGATGATCATGTCCTTCTTGCGGTCGAACAGCGTGAGGAAGCCGTCCTCGTCGAAGCGGCCGACGTCGCCGGTGCGGATGAAGCGCTTGCCGCTCGGATCGAACCATTCGGCCTCGCGCGTCTTTTCCGGCTGGCCGTGGTAGCCGGTCATCATGCCGGCCGAATGCCCGACCACTTCGCCTGCCGCTTCCGTGTTGTCGCGCGGCACCTCGACGCCGGCCTCGTCGATCAGGCGGATGTCGCTGCCTTCGGCCGGCGGGCCCACGGTGTGCAGCTTGGTCGGGTGCAGGTGCGCCTCCAGGATGCAGGTGCCGCCGCCTTCGGTCATGCCGTAGAACTCGACCAGTCCGCCCGGCCAGCGGCGCAGCACGTCGGCCTTGAGGGCGGCGTTGAACGGCGCGCTGGTGCTGAACTTGAAGCGGTAGCTGGCCAGGTCGAAGCTGTCGAACTGTGGGTACGCCATGAGACGCTGGTACTGCACCGGCACCAGCATGGTGTGCGTCACGCGGTGCTGCTGCGCCAGTTGCAGATAGAGCGCGGCGTCGAACTTGGGCATCAGCACGACGCAGCCGCCGTTGGCGATGGTGGGGAAGAACACCACCAGCGTGGTGTTGGAGTACAGCGGTGTCGACAGCAGCGTGATGGTGTCGACGCCGTAGCCGTACTTGGCGCCGCGCCGCACGTGGGCCCAGCGCATGCCGTGGCCTTGCACGATGCCCTTGGGTTCGCCGGTGGTGCCCGAGGAATAGATGATGTTGAAGGGCGAGGCCGGCGTGATGGCGGCCGCGGCAGGCTGGCTGCCTTCGGGCGCCAGCCACTGCGCGAGGGAGACTTCGCCCGCCTGCGCGGCGCCGTCCAGTGCCACGCGGCGCACCGAGGCCGGCAGCTCGCCCAGCAGCGCGCGCGTGTTGTCGTCCAGAAAGAGCAGCCGGGCGCCGGCGTCCTGCGCCATGCGCGCCAGGCTTTGCGGCGTGGCGCTCGGCGCCAGCGGCGCCACCGCCATGCCGGCGCGCAGTGCGCCCAGGAATACCGCCGCGTAGTGCACTGATGACGCCGCGCAGACCGCCACGGCATCGCCGACCGCGAGGCCGTCGCGCTGAAGGGCGGCCGCCACGCGGTCCATCAGCGCGTCGAGCGCGCCCCAGTCCAGGGTCTGCGTGTCGTCACGCAGGGCGGGGCGGCTCGGCGCCTGCCGGGCGTGCAGCCGAACCAGGTCGGCGATGGTTCCGAAATCTTTCTCGAGGGCGTTGTCGAGGGCGTTTTGGGCGGTGTCGGTCATGGCCCCGAGCCTACCGCCTCCGGTCGCCATCGGCGCGTAGCCGAGGCGACATGCGCGCTCAGACTCCGGCGGCGTGCGCCTGCTGGTCGGCGTGGTAGCTGCTGCGCACCATGGCGCCGACGGCGGCGTGGGTGAAGCCCATCTTGTAGGCCTCTTCCTCGAACATCTTGAAGGTGTCGGGGTGCACGTAGCGGCGCACCGGCAGGTGGCTGTTGCTGGGCGCCAGGTACTGGCCGATGGTCAGCATGTCGATGTCGTGCGCGCGCATGTCGCGCATGACCTGCAGGATTTCCTCGTCGGTCTCGCCCAGGCCGACCATGATGCCGCTCTTGGTCGGCACGGCCGGGTGCAGCGCCTTGAACTTCTTGAGCAGGTTCAGGCTGAACTGGTAGTCGCTGCCCGGGCGCGCTTCCTTGTACAGGCGCGGCGCGGTTTCCAGGTTGTGGTTCATCACGTCCGGCGGCGCCGCCTTCAGGATCTCCAGCGCGCGGTCGTCGCGGCCGCGGAAGTCCGGCACCAGGATCTCGATCTGGGTGGCCGGCGAGAGTTCGCGGATGTTGCGGATGCAGTCGACGAAGTGCTGGCTGCCGCCGTCGCGCAGGTCGTCGCGGTCGACGCTGGTGATCACCACGTACTTGAGCTTGAGCCGGGCGATGGTCCTGGCCAGGTTCAGCGGTTCGTCCACGTCGAGCGGATCGGGGCGGCCGTGGCCGACGTCGCAGAACGGGCAGCGGCGCGTGCACTTGTCGCCCATGATCATGAAGGTGGCGGTGCCGTTGCCGAAGCATTCGCCGATGTTCGGGCACGAAGCTTCCTCGCACACCGTGTGCAGGTTGCTCTCGCGCAGGATCTGCTTGATCTCGTAGAAGCGCGTGGTGGGGCTGCCGGCGCGCACGCGAATCCAGTCGGGCTTCTTGAGCACTTCGCCCTGCACCACCTTGACGGGGATGCGCGAAAGCTTGGCGGCCGCTTTCTGCTTGGCCAGCGGGTTGTAGTTTTCGGCGCTTTGCGCGTCGCGTACGACTTCGGCGTTGCTCATGGAATACCTTCGTGCTGCGCACTTCGGTGCCGGACACCTGGAGTGGGCCGGCGGAGAGTCAGGGCTGCAGCGCGGCGACGAGCTTTTTCGTCAGCACCTGCGCGGCTTCTTCCCAAGTGGTCTGGACCCCGATTGTAGAAAGGTCGACGGTTTTGAGCCCGGCATAGCCGCAAGGGTTGATGCGTGCAAAGGGTTCCAGGTCCATCGCCACGTTGAGCGCCACGCCGTGGTAAGTGCAGTGGCGGCTCACCTTGATGCCCAGCGCGGCGATCTTGCCGAGGCCGCGAAACGGGTCGCTGGCGGGCATCGGGCCGGTGAGTGCGGCATGGGAAAAAGGGTCATCGAGCCGCACGTAGATGCCCGGCGCGCCCGCCACGCGATGGCCGGTCACGCCGAAATGCACCAGCGTACGCAGCACCGCTTCCTCGATGCGAAAGACGTATTCCTTGACGTAGTAGCCGGCGCGCCGCAGGTCGATCAGTGGGTACGCCACCACCTGCCCGGGGCCATGGAAGGTGACCTGGCCGCCGCGGTCGGTCTGCACCACCGGAATGTCGCCCGGCGCCAGCAGGTGGTCAGGCCGGCCGGCCAGGCCCTGCGTGTAGACCGGCGGGTGCTCGCACAGCCACAGCGCGTCGGCCGCATCGCCCTCGCGCTGCTGGGTGAAGGCGCGCATCTGCGCGTAGGCCTGCGCGTAGTCGACCGCGCCGAGCAACTCAACCTGCATGCTGCGGGCTCAGAGGACGACCTTCACCATCGGGTGGGAGGACAGGGCGCGATAGAGGTCGTCGAGTTGTTCGCGGCTGGTGGCCGTCACGGTGATGGTGACGCCCAGGTAGTTGCCGCCCTTGCTGTCGCGCAACTCGATCGTGCTGGCGTCGAAGTCGGGGTCGAACTGGCGCGCCACGTGCGTCACGGCATGCACGAAACCGTCCACGTTGGCGCCCATCACCTTGATCGGGAAGGCGCTCGGGTACTCGATGAGCGAGTCCTTGCGCGCGTCGGGCGTAGCGCCCGCGGGCGAGGCGGCGCTGCGGTCGTTGTCGGTGGGTTGGGTCATGGCACGGTCCTGTAAGCAGAGGTTGCCGCAGCGGCGCGCACGCCGGGCCGGCAAGGGTGTGGAAGCGCAAAGCGAATCTTCCGACATGGGGGCGTGTCGCCAGTTTCCAACTCTCTTATCGGAGATCAATCGGGGGTCTCAGGCTTTCTACCTATAATCAATGGCTTTGTGAAAATCTCAGGTCGTCATCCGGCTTCATTACAAAATGAAAAAAATTGCCAACGATGACGAGGTTGATGGCCTGGAGACCGACTTCCAACCGCTGACCGCCGTACAGGCGCAACAGCTGCGGGAGCGGAATCCCCCCGTTTCGCCCTGGAGGGTGGTGGCGGCACAAGCGGTTGCAGTGGTCCTGGTGGCATTGGCTACCTGGGTTGTAACCGGGAAACAAAATTTGGGTTGGTCGGCGGGCTATGGCGCGCTGTCGGTGGTTGTGCCCGCCGCAGTGTTTGCCAGGGGTCTGACCGGTCGACTGGCTTCCCTGAACCCCAGCACGGCTGTGCTGGCGTTCTTTGTGTGGGAAATGGTCAAGATGGCCTTGACGGTGGCGATGTTGTTGTCCGCCCCGAGGTTGATTACGGCGCTGAGCTGGCCAGCAATGCTGGTGGGTTTGGTGGTGGCAATGCAGGTGTACTGGGTGGCGGTGGTGTTCGCCCCCAAACGCAAGTAACTGAGAGACGAGAAACAGATGGCTGCTGAAAACGCTGCAGAACAAGGTCAAACCGCGGGCGAGTACATCGTCCACCACTTGACGCACTTCCAGAGCGCCAAGCCTGGCAGCATTGCCGATTTCACCGTTTTCAACTTCGACTCGCTGTTCTTCTCGATCCTGCTGGGCGTGGTGGGCTGCTGGCTGCTCTGGCTGGGGGCGCGCAAGGCCACCTCCGGCGTGCCGGGTCGCTTCCAGGCCGCCGTTGAAATCCTGGTCGAAATGGTCGACCAGCAGGCCAAGGGCATCGTCCACAACGCCACCAGCCGCAAGTTCGTCGCGCCGCTGGCGCTCACGGTGTTCGTCTGGATCTTCATGCTCAACGCGATGGACCTGCTGCCGGTCGATCTGCTGCCCTGGATCTGGGGCAAGATCGTCGGCGCCGCTGGCCATGATCCGCACCACTCGTACCTGCGCGTCGTGCCCACCGCCGACCTCTCGGTCACGATGGGCCTGTCGGTCGCCGTGCTGCTGATCTGCCTGTACTACAACGTGAAGATCAAGGGCATTGGTGGCTGGGCGCACGAACTGGTGACGGCACCGTTCGGCACCAGCAAGAACCCGGTCTTCGCGCTGATTCTGGGCGTGCTCAATTTCGCGATGCAGTGCATCGAGTTCATCGCCAAGACCGTTTCGCACGGCATGCGGCTGTTCGGCAACATGTACGCCGGCGAACTGATCTTCCTGCTGATCGCCCTGATGGGCGGTGCCTTCACTTTCTCGGCAGGCGGCATCGCGCTGGCCGCCGGTCACATCATTGCCGGCACGGTCTGGTCCATCTTCCACATCCTGATCATCACGCTGCAAGCGTTCGTGTTCATGATGCTGACGCTGGTCTACATCGGCCAGGCGCACGATCACCACTGATCGCGCACCACCCCCGTTTTCGTTTTTCTTTTTCTCGTCAACCAAAGTCCCTTAGGAGTCATCATGGAAGTTATCAGCTTTGTTGCCCTGGCCGCCGGCCTGATCATCGGTCTCGGCGCATTCGGCGCCTGCGTGGGCATCGGCATCATGGGTAGCAAGTACCTCGAATCGGCTGCACGCCAGCCCGAATTGATGGGTGAACTGCAAACCAAGATGTTCCTGCTGGTCGGTCTGATCGACGCTTCGTTCATTATCGGTACCGGTGTGGCGCTGTGGTTCGCAACTGCCAACCCGTTCCTGGGTCAGATCGCCGCCCTGGCCAAGTAATCCCAGCCTTTCTCGTCGGACCAACGTCATTCCTTCGGGAACGTCTTCGGATTCAATCCCATAGAGAGGGTGAAAAGTGAGTATTACCGGTACCTTAATCGTCCAGATGATCGTGTTCCTGATCCTGGTCGGGTTCACGATGAAGTTCGTGTGGCCGCCGATCGCGAAGGCGCTGGATGAACGTGCCCAGAAGATCGCCGAAGGTCTCGCTGCTGCCGACAAGGCCAAGGCGGATCTGTCCGCCGCCAACAAGCGCGTCGAAGGCGAACTGAGCCAGGCCCGCAACGAGTCGGCCCAGCGTCTGGCCGACGCCGAGCGTCGCGCACAGGCCATCGTCGAAGAAGCCAAGGCACGCGCCACGGAAGAAGGCAACAAGATCATTGCTGCCGCCCGTGTCGAAGCCGATCAGCAAGCCGTGAAGGCCCGTGAAGCACTGCGCGAGCAAGTTGCCGCGCTGGCCGTCAAGGGTGCGGAGCAGATCCTGCACAAGGAAGTCAACGCCGGCGTTCACGCCGACTTGCTGGCCCGCCTGCAGACGGAACTCTAAGCCCCAGGCTGCACAAGGATCACCATGGCAGAAATCGCCACCATCGCACGCCCCTACGCCGAAGCGCTGTTCAAAGCGTCTGCGGCCGACCTGGGCGGCACCAGCGCCTGGCTCGGCCAGGTCGCTGCCGCTGCGGATGATCCGCAGCTCAAGCAATTCGCCGACAACCCCAAGGTCACCGTCGAACAAGTGCTGGGCGTGATCGCCGGCGTGGTCGGCGGCCAGCTGCCCGCGGCAGCGACCAACTTCCTCACCGCCGTACTGGACAACGGCCGCTTCGCGGCCCTGCCGGAAATCGGTCGTCAATTCCGGGTGCTGGCGAACGCGCAAAGCGGCTCGTCCGATGCGCTCGTGTACAGCGCATTCCCGATCGGCGAGGCCGAGCTGGCCACGCTGACGACGACGCTGGAACGGCGCTTCGGCCGCAAGCTGAAGCTGTCGGTCGAACTTGAGCCGGCGCTGATCGGCGGCATCCGTGTGGTGGTGGGTGACGAGGTGCTCGACACCTCCGTCAAGGCGCGCCTCGAACAAATGAAAGTTGCGCTGGTGGCCTGAGGCCCCCAGCCCCTTGAAAGAAAGAAGGAAAGAGTCATGCAACTCAATCCCGCAGAGATTTCCGAACTCATCAAGAGCCGCATCGAGGGTCTTGGTGTCAGCGCCAACATCCGCAACGAAGGTACCGTGGTCTCCGTGACCGACGGCATCGTGCGTGTCCATGGCCTGTCCGAGGCGCAACAGGGCGAAATGCTGGAGTTCCCGGCCACCGCCGACGGCCAGCCGACCTACGGCCTGGCGCTCAATCTCGAGCGCGACTCCGTCGGCGCCGTGATTCTGGGCGAGTACGAGCACATCTCCGAAGGCGACACCGTCAAGTGCACGGGCCGCATCCTGGAAGTGCCGGTCGGCCCCGAACTGATCGGCCGCGTGGTGAACGCACTGGGCCAGCCGATCGACGGCAAGGGCCCGATCAACGCCAAGATGACCGACGTGATCGAGAAGGTCGCACCGGGCGTGATCGCCCGTAAATCGGTCGACCAACCGATGCAGACCGGCCTCAAGTCGATCGACTCGATGGTGCCGATCGGCCGTGGCCAGCGCGAGCTGATCATCGGTGACCGCCAGACCGGCAAGACCGCCGTGGCGATCGACGCGATCATCAACCAGAAGGGTCAGAACATGACCTGCGTCTACGTTGCGATCGGCCAGAAGGCTTCGTCGATCAAGAACGTGGTGCGCGCGCTGGAACAAGCCGGCGCGATGGAATACACCATCGTGGTGGCGGCATCGGCCTCGGAATCGGCGGCCATGCAGTACGTGTCGGCCTACTCGGGCTGCACCATGGGCGAATACTTCCGCGACCGCGGCCAGGACGCGCTGATCGTCTATGACGACCTGTCCAAGCAAGCCGTGGCCTACCGCCAGGTCTCGCTGCTGCTGCGTCGCCCGCCAGGCCGCGAAGCCTACCCCGGCGACGTGTTCTATCTCCACTCGCGTCTGCTCGAGCGCGCCGCTCGCGTGAATGCCGACTACGTCGAAGCCTTCACCAAGGGTGAAGTCAAGGGCAAGACCGGTTCGCTGACGGCACTGCCGATCATCGAAACGCAAGCCGGCGACGTGTCCGCTTTCGTGCCGACCAACGTGATCTCGATCACCGACGGCCAGATCTTCCTGGAAACCAACCTGTTCAACGCCGGTATCCGCCCCGCCATCAACGCCGGTATCTCGGTGTCGCGCGTGGGTTCGTCGGCACAGACCAAGGTCATCAAGGGCCTGTCCGGCGGTATCCGTACCGACCTGGCGCAGTACCGCGAGCTGGCTGCGTTCGCGCAGTTCGCTTCCGACCTGGACGAAGCCACCCGCAAGCAGCTCGACCGCGGTGCTCGCGTGACCGAACTGCTCAAGCAGGCACAGTACAGCCCGCTGCCCATCTCGCTGATGGCCGCCACGCTGTTTGCCGTGAACAAGGGCTTCATGGACGACCTCGAGATCAAGCAGGTGCTGCCGTTCGAACACGGCCTGCATCAGTTCCTCAAGTCCAGCCACGGCGCGCTGCTCGACAAGGTCGAGCAGGCCAAGGCATTGGACAAGGACGCCGAAGCCGAACTCACCGCCGCCATCACCGCGTTCAAGAAGTCGTTCGCCTGATCGGCCCGGCAAGGAGTCCAGGAGTCCCATATGGCAGCAGGCAAGGAAATTCGCGGCAAGATCAAATCGGTGGAGAACACCAAGAAGATCACCAAGGCGATGGAGATGGTGTCGGTCTCCAAGATGCGCAAGGCGCAAGACCGCATGCGCGCTGCGCGTCCCTACAGCGAGAAGATCCGGAACATCGCGGCCAATCTTGGCCAAGCCAATCCGGAGTACACGCACGCCTTCATGAAGACGAACGAGGCCAAGGCGGTCGGGTTCATCGTCGTGACGAGCGACAAGGGCCTGTGCGGTGGTCTCAACACCAACCTGCTGCGCGCGGTGACGGCCAAGCTGCGCGAGGCCCAGGCCTCGGGCGCGACGGTCGACACCGTGGCCATCGGCAGCAAGGGGCTCGGCTTTCTCAACCGTGTCGGCGCGCGCGTTGTGGCGCACGTCACCCAGCTGGGTGACACGCCGCATCTCGACAAGCTGATCGGCCCGGTGAAGACGCTGCTCGACGCCTACGCGGAAGGCAAGCTGTCGGCGGTGCACCTGTGCTACACGAAGTTCATCAACACCATCAAGCAGGAGCCGGTGGTCGAGCAGTTGCTGCCGCTGGCTTCGGAGTCGCTCAAGGTGGAAGCGGGCCAGCCCTCGTGGGATTACATCTACGAGCCGGACGCGCAGAGCGTGATCGATGAACTGCTGGTGCGCTACGTCGAGTCGCTGGTCTACCAGGCCGTCGCCGAGAACATGGCGTCGGAGCACTCGGCCCGCATGGTCGCCATGAAGGCGGCCACCGACAACGCCGGCAACGTGATTGACGAACTGAAGCTGGTCTACAACAAGACCCGCCAGGCCGGCATCACCAAAGAGCTGTCGGAAATCGTGTCGGGCGCCGCCGCGGCAGCCGGGGTGTAGACGCCGTCGCACCCCCTTCAACCAGATTTACAAATTTACCGGAGCAGAAGATGGCTCAAGAAAACGCAGTGCAGGGCAAGATCGTTCAATGTATTGGCGCCGTGGTCGACGTGGAATTCCCGCGCGACAAGATGCCCAAGATCTACGACGCCCTCAAGTTCGAAGAAGGCGGCCTGACGCTCGAAGTGCAGCAACAACTGGGCGACGGCGTGGTGCGTACCATTGCGCTGGGTTCGTCCGACGGCCTGCGCCGCGGCCTGGTCGTCACCAACACCGGTGCGCCCATCACGGTGCCGGTCGGCAAGGCCACGCTGGGCCGCATCATGGACGTGCTGGGTCGCCCGATCGACGAGCGCGGCGATGTCGGCCAGGAACTCACCGCTTCGATCCACCGCAAGGCCCCCGCGTACGACGAACTGTCGCCCTCGCAAGACCTGCTGGAAACCGGCATCAAGGTGATCGACCTGGTGTGCCCGTTCGCCAAGGGCGGCAAGGTGGGCCTGTTCGGTGGTGCCGGCGTGGGCAAGACCGTGAACATGATGGAGCTCATCAACAACATCGCCAAGGCGCACTCGGGTCTGTCCGTGTTTGCCGGCGTGGGTGAGCGTACCCGTGAAGGCAACGACTTCTATCACGAGATGGCCGATTCCGGCGTCGTGAACCTGGAGAACCTCGCCGAGTCGAAGGTGGCCATGGTCTACGGCCAGATGAACGAGCCCCCGGGCAACCGTCTGCGCGTGGCGCTGACCGGCCTGACCATCGCCGAGTCGTTCCGCGACGAAGGCCGTGACGT